>ERZ1034573.92-NODE-92-length-23557-cov-54.500766_pt1 | contig 23557 bp, 20 predicted proteins | sample MGYA00520641_ERZ1034573 | MGnify/ENA primary metagenome ERZ1034573 (study PRJEB33760, sample SAMEA4777724) | hypersaline lake metagenome | biome: hypersaline environment; feature: brines | place: Spain | collected 2014-08 | depth 0 m ...
AGTCCGGGGGGCCGTCCCACGATTCATTGGCCCACGCCCCAACCCGCCACAGGTGCGCGCGCTTCGCATCTCCGAACTGCACCGACTGGGCCTGGGCCAATGAGTCGTGGGACGGCCCCCCGGACTGCCCCAGGGCTTTTGTGTCGAGCCCCCCCAGAACGAGCAAGGGAACCAGGACAGCAGCGATCACAAAAGGCGGAACGGACGAGGGCGGTTCGATAGAAGCCACGGCGGCACAGGGAAACTTGTGGGAAGCGGGAGTACGTCAACGGACTGTCTGCATGGCCCAAGGGTCCATCGGCCCCAAACACATTTCTCGAATCCAGCAATTCGGGGCCGGCACATTCGCGGTGAAGGGACGGGTTCTCCAGGGATGCCTGCCTGCGAGGCCGTAGGCACCGGAACAGGGAAATGCCCTCGTCGGTAGACAAAACTCCAAGTTGAGAGGTCCGCAGAACGGCTCATCCGTACTTCCCTTTATGCCCGATACCGCCTCCCCGACGTCGGATACCTCTTCCCAGGACACCCCAATCCAGATCAGCCCGAACGCGGCGCGCGAGATCCGAAAGATCATCAACAAGAAGAACATTCCGGACGGCTATGGGCTCCGCGTGGGCGTGAAAGGCGGCGGCTGTTCGGGGATGAGCTACGTGCTCGGGTTCGACAAGGAGCGCGAGAAGGACAAGGTGTTTAATCTCGACGGGATCACCGTCTACATGGACAAGCGACACGGGCTCTACCTGATGGGGACCACCATCAACTATCACGACGGGCTCGATGCGCGGGGCTTTACCTTCGAGAACCCCAACGCGACCGAGACGTGCGGCTGCGGCGCCAGCTTTGCGGCCTAGCCCCCGCCCTCCTTCGCGCACTCCCCCTTGACGATCTCCGGGCTCGGCCCCTAACGCCCGTCGGGCGTCACACCATCGTGCCCGACCGCTTCGTCAATCTTGTAACGCTCCTGCACTAGTTCGTCTCCCAATATGCAGGCGGATCGGGGAGGGGAACAGAATGCGCAGATGCCTGGTTACTGCTTGCACCACGTGCTTCACGCACGGGGTTGTCTTTCGAGGGAAAGGCGCTTCGGTATCTCCTCGTTGCATCCCTGTTCGTGTAGGGCGCCGACGCGGCGCTTTTGATCGTTCAACCCATCTGGTATGGAAGGCAATTTCTCAAATCGCGTCCGGGACGTTATTTCCTACAGCCGCGAAGAGGCGGTGCGACTCGGGCACGATTACATCGGTACGGAGCACCTCTTGCTTGGGCTCATCCGGGAAGGCGACGGAATCGCGGTGAAGATTCTCCGCAACCTCGGGTGTGACCTGTTGGAGCTCAAGGAGGCCGTGGAGGACACGGTCCGAAGCACCAGCAGCTCCACCTCGGTGGGGAACATCCCCCTTACCAAGCAGGCCGAGAAGGTGCTCAAGATCACGTACCTGGAGGCGAAGCTCTACAAGAGCGACGTCATTGGGACGGAGCACCTCCTCCTGAGCCTGCTCCGGGACGATGAGAACATCGCCGCGCAAATTCTCCAACAAGGCTTTTCAGTAACGTACGACGCCGTGAGAAACGAGCTAGACTCCATTATTAGTGGCAAGGCCTCTTCCTCTTCCAGCGGCAGCGGTGGATCCGGCGGTCGTCTCTCCTCCGGCTACGGGCAGGAGAGCAGCGAGTCGGAGAACAGCAACACGCCGGTCCTGGACAACTTCGGCCGGGACCTGACGGAGCTGGCGGAGGAGGACGAACTCGATCCCATCATCGGGCGCGAGGAAGAGATCAAGCGTGTCGCCCAGATCCTAAGCCGACGCAAGAAGAACAACCCGGTTCTCATTGGGGAGCCGGGCGTCGGGAAAACCGCCATCGCGGAGGGGCTTGCCGCGCGGATCGTGGATCGCAAGGTCAGCCGCGTGCTCTACGACAAGCGCATCGTCACGCTCGACCTTGCCTCCCTCGTGGCCGGCACCAAGTACCGGGGCCAGTTCGAGGAGCGGATGAAGGCCGTGATGAAGGAGCTGGAGGACAACGACGACATCATCCTCTTCATCGACGAGATCCACACCATCGTCGGGGCCGGCGGGGCGTCCGGCAGCCTGGACGCGTCGAACATGTTCAAGCCCGCGCTCGCCCGCGGCGACCTGCAGTGCATCGGGGCGACCACGCTCGACGAGTACCGCCAAAACATTGAGGGCGACGGCGCGCTCGACCGCCGCTTTCAGAAGATTATCGTCGACCCGTCGACGCCCGAGGAGACGGTCAACATCCTCTCGAACATCAAGTCCTACTACGAGGACCACCACAACGTCCGCTTCTCCGAGGAGGCGATCGACCTGGCGGTCCAGTTGAGCGACCGCTACATCACCGATCGCTTCCTGCCGGACAAGGCCATCGACGTGATGGACGAGGCCGGCGCGCGGGTTCACCTCTCCAACATCGAGGTCCCGCCCGAGATTCTGGAGCTTGAGGAGCAGATCGAGGACGTCCAGGAGGAGAAAAACCAGGTCGTCAAGAGCCAGCGGTTCGAAGAGGCGGCCCGCCTCCGCGACAAGGAGAAGACGCTCCAGGAGGAACTGGAGGAGGCCAAGCAGCAGTGGCACGAGCAGGCCGAGACCGAAGTCCACGACGTCACCTCGGAGGAGATCGCCGAAGTGGTGGCCATGATGACGGGCATTCCGGTCGACAAGATCAGCGAGCCGGAGCAGCAGAAGCTCCTCAAGATGGAGGAGTCGCTCAAGGAGCACGTGGTGGGACAGGACGAAGCCATCGAGAAGCTGTCGAAGGCCATCCGTCGCACCCGTGCCGGCCTGAAGGACCCGGAGAAGCCCATTGGCTCCTTCATTTTCCTCGGGCCCACCGGCGTCGGCAAGACCGAGCTGGCCAAGGTTCTCACCGAGTACCTCTTCGACTCGCAGGAGTCGCTCATCCGGATCGACATGAGCGAGTACATGGAGAAGTTCTCCGTCAGCCGACTCGTGGGGGCCCCGCCGGGATACGTGGGCCACGAGGAGGGCGGCCAGCTGACCGAGAAGGTGCGCCGGAAGCCGTACTCCGTGGTCCTGCTCGACGAGATTGAGAAGGCCCACCCGGATGTCTCCAACATCCTCCTGCAGGTCCTGGACGATGGGATCCTGACCGACGGCATGGGGCGGGAGGTCGACTTCCGCAATACGATCCTCATCATGACCTCCAACATCGGCACGCAGGACATCAAGTCCTTCGGCCAGGGGATTGGGTTCGACCAGACGGACGGGGAAGACATGGACTACACGTCCATGAAGTCCACCGTTCAGGACGCCCTCAAGAACGTCTTCAACCCGGAGTTCCTGAACCGGCTCGACGACGTGATCGTCTTCAACCCGCTCAACAAGGAGAACATCTTCGACATCATCGACATCATGTCGGAGGATCTCTTCGAGCGCGCCGAGGAGCTTGGCCTCGACCTCGAGTTCGACGAGGCCGCCAAGGAATTCCTAACGGACCGCGGGTTCGACCAGAAGTATGGCGCCCGGCCGCTCCGCAGGGCCCTTCAGAAGTACGTGCAGGACCCGATGGCCGAAGACATCCTCCACGACGAGATCACGGAGGGCGACACGGTCCTCATCACGCACGACGGCGAATCGGAGGAGCTGTCCTTCGAGGTCGAGGAGGGCGAGGCCCCGACGGAGGAGACCCCGGCAGACGCAAACGGAGAGGCCAACAGCGTCTCCGCCGAAGAGGTTGCCGAGGGCGCGTCCACCGACGAGAACGGATCCGGTGAGGAGCCCTCAACAGCTTCCGACGAGGAGTAGCCGTTCTCCTGCAGAGCTCCCCTTCCCCCCTCCGTTCGGCAGTGCCGGACGGAGGGGGTTTTGTGTTTGCAGGGAGTTGAAGCAGGCCCTCACGTCACGATTCTCGGATCCAATCCGGCCCGGGGCGAAAACGCTACGCCTACGCCTCCTCCCCGGTCGCCCGAAGGCGGACCGTGTGGATGCGTCCCGTGGTGTCTCGACCGGTCTCGGCCACGGGCACGGAAGCGGCAAACGGCGGGCCGTCGCTCACGAACGTGTGGAAGGCCCCCTTCTCGCCACAGGGATCGACCGCATCGGGCAGGTCCTCCAAAAACGAATCGTCGTAGGCCCGCCCCAGGAAGGAGGAATCGAGCTGGGTGGTGTCGACGGCAGTCACGACGGCCCGGTAGCCCCGCGTCGAGAAGCGCTGGGCCAGCCACGTCGTGTCACGGCCCCACAGCGGGAACAGGGCCGTGGCCCCCACCGACTCGATCAGCGCTTCGCGGTAGGCGCGCACATCGTCGAGGAATAAGTCCCCCGCGACGACGGTCGAGAACCCGTTCTCCAGAAGGGGCGTCAGGGCCGCCTCCAAACGCGCCTCGTACACCTCATTCGGGGGCTGGGGCGGCACGCGCATGACATGGAGCGGAAGATTGAGCGCGTCGGCCTGCCGTTCGACGAGGGACAGTGGGGTGCCGTGCATCGTGACGCGCTCCTCGTCCGCCGTCACCGTTGTGAGCAACGCCCCCACCCGCCGGGGCGACTGGCTGTGAAGCACGTCGAGGGCCAGCATTGCATCCTTGCCCCCACTCCACATCAGCACGAGGCCGTCCTCCGAACGGGGAAGCGCCATGGAATGAAAGGCGGTTGGAAGGGGACTGCGTTGGGAGTCTGCTACGCGTCGGCGATGTCGTCGCCGTCGACCAGGGACCGACCGAAGGACTTCACGGCGCAGACCGGACACGGGGCCTGCCGAAGCACCTTTTCCGCCACGCTGCCCGTCAGCAAATGCTCCAGCCCCGTCCGACCGTGGGTTCCGAGGGTGATGAAGGCCGCCCCGTCCTCCCGCGCCGCGTCCAGAATTTCGGCGGCCGGATGCCCCCCGCGCACGTCGAGCGTGACCTCAAGGCCCTTCGTCCGGAGCGACTCGGCCTCCTCGTCGAGCACCGTCTCGGCCCGGTCCAACAGGACGCCCGGGTCGGGCGGCGAGCCGTATACCCCGTAGGCATCGGGCAGGGCCGTCACCTCCACGACGTGGAAAAGCCTGAGGGCCATGCCGTACACGCGGGCAATCGCCCGGGCGTGGGCCATGACCCGAAATCGGTGCTCCGAAAAGTCGACTGGAACCAACAGGGTACCGCCCTCCAGGCCTTCGGGGGCGGTCGCCCCCCGGCCCACCGTCGCCACGGGGCACGGGGCCTTGCGAACCACCTCCTCCGCTACGCTTCCCAGGAGCAAGCGCCGGACGCCTCGGTGGCCGTGCGTGCCCATCACGACCAGATCCATGTCGTACTGGACGACGTAATTGAGAATGCCGCCCGCCGCGGTCGGGTGGGCGACGGCCCGCTCCCGAACGCGTGGGGCCGGCACCGGCCCCGCCCCCGGTTTTGGTCCGTGCAGGTCCGCTCGGGGGCTCGCAGGCTCGACCCCAATCCCCTGGTCAGGATCAACGTCGCCCTCCTCGACGGAGATCACATGGAGGGCGGCATCGAAATGGGCGGCAAGGTGCTGAGCGTGGCGGTGGGCCCGCCCCGCACACCCAGACCCATCGGTGGGACACAGAATGCGGTCGACGTGCAACATGGGCACCCGACAGGGCCCGTGAGGAGGGCAGCGCAAAGCCGAATCACGCACCGGCATCCGACTCGGCCGTGTCCTCCGACGGGGCGAAGGTCGTGCCGAAGGGCTTCATTGTCAGAACTGGGCAGTGCACATGTCGGATGATCTTCTCGGCCACACTTCCGAGCAGAAAGCGATCCAGCCCCGTGCGGCCGTGGGTCGACATGGCCACGAGGTCCACCGACTCAGCGTCCACGAACTCCGCGATGTCCGGCGCTGCGTTCCCGACCGTGACGTGCGGTCGGATTGTCCGCTCCGGCCCGCCGGTGTCGGCGACGAAGGCCTCCAGGCGGTCCATCATCTTCTGCTCAATGTCCGGCTCCATATCGTAAATGGACTGCACCCCGCCGGTATAGAAAGCCGGCTGAATGCGCTCGGCCACGACGTGCAGAACGTCGATCGACGCGTCGTAGAGGGCCGCCCATTCCTTCGCGGTGCGGAGGGCCTCGCGGGACGGCTCAGAAAAGTCAACGGGGACCAGAATCCGATCGACAATCCGGGGGTGGACCTCAGTCTGCTCCTCGGCGTCGCCACGGACCGTCAACACCGGTTGATCGGACCGGCGCACCACCTCCTCGGCCACGCTGCCCAGTAGGATGCGACTCGGGCCGCGGCGCCCATGGGTCCCGAGGGCGATGAGATCCACGCCCGTCTCCGCCGCGTAATTCAGGATTGCGGGGCCGGCCGACACGTCACGTCGCTCGACCTCCTTGATGGCCACCGCGTCGAGGGCGTCCGCCGAAACGGTGCTTTCCTGCCGCACTTCGTCCCGAAATCGGGGAATGTCGTGCCCTGGCGAGCGGCCGCCGCCCTCGGCGTCCGGGTTGGAGGCCTCGTGGAGGACCTCGGCGTGCAGGACATGAAGCGTGGCGCCCGTCCGCGCGGCCACGTCCAGGGCGTACCGGACGGCCCGATTGGAGACCGACGAGAAGTCGCGGGCGACCAGCAGGTCATTAATTTCGAGCATGGGGAGGGAAGTGAGTCTGGGTGAGAAAGGATGCCGGGGACGTATGCCCCACGGTTTTGTAAGTGCAAATGTATCTTCTGCCACCGGCAATGTCTACACGGGAAGCCTTGACGACTAGGCACGGCCATTTGGAAGACAGCCGTGGGGCGGTCCCCCACGCCCGCTTTTCCTTCAGGACGCCCCGGCCTGCACAATGCCCCGAACGACGGCGGCGTCCCCAGTGAGGTGAGGGCCTTCCTGGAGGTGCACGTCTACGGCCTCCACGGACGCGAGGTGCTCGTCCGCGAAGGCCCGACGCACCTCGTCCACCGGTACCATCCGGTCCGCCCGGCTCGGCCCCATGCGGTCGTAGGGGCCCGTCAGGTGGGCCGGCCGAAACCACTCGGCAAGCAGCCAGCCGCCGGAACGGACACTGTTTTTCAGCAAGCGGTACAAATGGGGACGCTCGTCGGGAAGCAACTGCAGGAACGTGACGACGGCCGCGTCCCACTGCCGATCGGGCCGCCAGGTGCGCACGTCGGCCCGAACGGTGTCGAGCCGCAGGTGCTCGGCCTCCGCCCGCTCCTGCGCCGTTTTCAGGGCCGTCTCCGAAAAATCGACGGCGGTCACGCGATGCCCGTGCTCCCGGGCCAGCCAGGCCGCCGTGCGCCCCTCCCCCGCTCCCACCTCTACAACCTCGCTCTCGGGGGGCAGGCGGTGGGCCTCTGCCTTCACGAAGGCATTCGGCTCCGCCCCGAAGAGATGTCGGTCCCGCTCGTAGCGGACGTCCCAGAAATCGGGTCGGCTGCTCGGGCGTGGCGAATCGGACACAAGGAAACGGAGACCAGTGACGAGGGGAATGACTCAGGAGGATGGTCGCGCCCGTCCGTTCCCGCGGGCCGAGCCGAGCGCCGTCTGGTCCGCCAGCGCCTCCGCCTCCTCGATGAGGGCCTCGATGTGCGAGAGCCCGCCGGTCCAGAAGTCTTCGTCCTCCAGGTCCACCCCCATTTGCCCCACCAACTCGTGGGGCCAGTCGGACCCGCCCGCCCGGAGGAGATCCAGGTAGCGATCGGCGAAGCCCCCGTCGGACGACTCGTAACGGGCGTACAGGGCCAGCACCAACAGCTCGCCGAACGCGTAGGCGTACACGTAGCCCGGCGTGTGCAGGAAGTGCGGGACGTAGCTCCACCAGTGTTGGTAGTGCTCGCCAAGGGTCACGCTTCCCTCGAACATGGCCCGCTGCGTCTCCATCCAGTGCTCCGCGAACTGGTCTGCCTGAAGCTCCCCCTGATTCCGGCGGGCCGTGTGGATCCGGTGCTCAAACCGATTCATGGCCACCTGCCGAAAGACCGTCGCGAGCGTGTCGTCGATCTTGGCAACCAGGAGGGCGAGTCGGTTCGCCGGGTCCTCCTCGTTGCGCATCAGGCGCTGAAAGACGAGCATCTCGCCGAAGACGGAGGCCATCTCGGCGGTCGTGAGGGGGGTGCCGTGGTGGAAAATGGACTGCTCGCGGGCCAGGGACTGGTGCACGCCGTGGCCCAACTCGTGGGCGAGGGTCTGCACGTCGCGGGGCTTGCCCGTGTAGTTGAGGAGCACGTAGGGGTGGGCGCTCGGCACCGTCCCGTGGCTGAAGGCGCCGCTGCGCTTGCCCGGGACGAGGGCGGCGTCGATCCAGTCGCCCTCGAAGAACTGGCGGGCGACCTGTGCCATCGTCGGGTGGAAGTCCCCGTACGCCTCCAGGACGAGGGCCCGTGCATCGCCCCACTCGTAGGTGGAGTCCGCCTCGCGGATGGGCGCGTAGCGGTCGTAGTCGTAGAGCTCGTCGACGTCCAGGAGTTGCTTTTTGAGGCGGTAGAACCGCGCTACCAGGTCGTATCGACCGGTGACGGCCTCGATGAGCGTATCGACCGTCTCGTCGTCCACCTCGTTCGCGAGGTTTCGCTGTTCGAGCCAGTGGTCGTAGTCGCGGAGCCGATCGGTGGAGGCCTTGTCCGCCAGGAGCGTGTTGAAGACGTACGTGAGGGTGCGGAGGTGATCTTTCAGTCCGTCCGTGAAGGCGTGGGCCGCCTCCCGCCGAACGGTGCGGTCGGGGTCGTAGAGTTTCGAGAGGGTCTGTTCCTGGGTAAGCGACTCGCCGTCGAGCTCGAACCGCGCCGCGCCGAGGGTCTCGTCGAAGAAGCGCGTCCAGGCGTTCTTGCCGGTAATGCTCTTTTCCGAGAGCACCTTCTCCTCCGCTTCACTCAGGACGTGCTCCTTGCGCTGATATTCGGTCTCGAGGTAGTGGCGGTAGTCGTCGAGGGCCTCGTGGCCGAGGAGGTCCTCCACGCGCTCCGGGTCGAGGGCCACCCATTCGGTGTCGAAGAAGACGAGACGTTGCTGGATGCGGTCCACCGTCTCTTGCACCGACTGCCGGAGCGCCCCTCGCTCGGCGTCGTTGGTGTCGGCGGTCCAGTACAGGTGCGCGTAGGCGTGTGCCCGGCCGAGCCGGTCCTGAAGGGCCCCCAGCGTGTCCAGGGCCTCAGACAATGCTTCGGGGCCCAACTCTCCAATCCGTCCTCGGTACTGCTCGGCGAAGGCCGTTGCGTCGGCCTCCAGTGACGCAAGATCCTCTTCTAGGGCATCCGGGTCGTCGTACAGGTCGTCGAGGGCCCACCGCACGTCGTCGGCCCCGGTGTCCGGCGTTTCCATAAGCGTGCATGCATTGAATGAGCAAGAGAATGCAGGGCCCGCCCCGATCGAGTCGCCCGTCTCGGGCCCGCTCAAACGGTATTGACCGATTGTTCACCCCCGCCCGTGTATCACGGTCCCCGCGTCGTGGTACAGATGAGACAAGCCATTTGTACCATTGACGCATAACGTGCAGTGTCCGATTCTTCCTTCCGTCCCCTCTCCACCGACGCCAATTGGGCCGAGGCCCGATCCGCGTCCAAAACCCAGCCGGTGCTCGTGTTCAAGCACAGCTCGGCCTGTCCGGTGAGCGCCAAGGCCGAGACGCAACTGCAGCCCCTGGCCGAGGACAGTGCCCTGCCCGTCTACAGGCTCGTCGTGCAGGAGAGTCGGGCCCTGTCCGACGAGATCGCGGAGGCCCTGGACATCCGACACGAAACGCCGCAGGTCATCGTCCTCGACGATGAGACCCCGGTCTTCGACGCGTCCCACTTCGACGTTACGGCCGATGCCGTCCGCGAGGCCGTCCAGTCTGCGCCTTCTTCCACCAACTAACGCCTCTTATGCGTCGCCTCTTGACCCTCGCCTGCACCGTCGGACTGCTCGTTTTGCTGACCGCATGTGGGGGAGACGATACGGCCGAGACGAGCGACCAGGCCGCGCCGTCCGCATCCGCGTCGCGCGGCCCCATTCCCGGAAAAGTGCGGGACGTGGGGCCCGAGCCGGTGCCCACACTCACACTGGAAACGCTCGATGGGGCATCAATCGACCTCGCGGCCCGGGACGGCGAACTGCTGCTCGTCAATTTCTGGGCCACCTGGTGCGCACCGTGCCGGGAGGAAATTCCGGACCTCAAGAGCCTGCACACAGACTTTGAGAACCTCACGGTCATCGGCGTCGCACTGGACCGCAAGGGCCGCGAGGTGGTGAAGCCGTTTGCGCAGAAGCTTGAGATCAACTACCCGATTGTCATAGACAAGTCGGGCGCCGCCGAGGCGGAATTCGGCCCCATTCCCGGCCTTCCCACCACGGTTCTGGTGACCCCGGACGGACAGGTCACGAAGCGGGTCGTCGGCATTTTCCCCACCGAGGAGATGCGCCCGACCCTCAAGAAGATGCTCTCCGGCGAGGCGTAAGCGGCAGCGTCATTCGTCGTCCTCTTCTTCCTCCACACGCTCCCGCCTCATCAGGTAGTCTTCGAGGCTGCCCACGACGACTCGCGTCTCTTCATCGACCTCCACGTCTTCGACGTCCCCGGCCCGAATCAGCTTTTTGATTTTCTTCCGGTCAATCTGCTTGAGAATGCGCCGCGCCTCGGTGCGGCTCACGACATCCTCTCGGTAGTCGGCAGCAAAGTCCTCGAGGAAGTCGAGGGTCTCGTCCGTGAGGTCGATCATCCGAATCTCCTCGTTGGCGTCGGAGAGGGACCAGTAGAGGTCCGCGTCGATCAGGTGGCGATCGGTCCAGCGGACCAGGGTCTGCTTCGAGAGCTGGAGGTGCTCGGAAAGCTCGTCGAGCGGCATCGTCTTCGGCTGCCGCGACGTCGCGGGTCGGTCAGGCACAATATGCGTCCGGTGACATTTGGAAAAAGGGAGGCCTATTTTGGACATAGAAGGGCCCCTTTTGTTCCTCCGTGTTCGTGCCCTGCCCGTCGTTGATCGTGCCATTTCCACCTCCTGACGATGCCCCCCTCCCGCTCCAAAGAGGACTGGACGTCTCTGCTTTCTCCCCTCCTCTCGACCTCGGTGCAGGCCGCCAACGAGCGGCTCATGCAGACCGAGGAGATCCGGCAGTGGCTCCGGCAGGCCTCCACGAAGGCGGCCGAGGGCATGAGTCGGCGCCCGGACATGCGCGGCGAGATGCGCGGGTACGCGGAGCTGAAGGACGCCTTCGAGGAGCGCTTTCCTACCCTCCTCGACGCCGTCGAGGAGCTGACGGGGGGATGCGGGACGATCGACCTCGACTGGACGCCCATGAACCCCACCATGAGTCGCGTTGAGGTCGACTTTCACCGCGAGCTTGCCGTGGACCTGTTCACGCGGCTGGAGGCGCCGTCCCCCGACGCCGCACAGGCGGCCCTGCATACCGTCGAGGAGGCCCTTCCGGACGGCACCCCGTTTCCGAACCGGCCCAACACGGCCACCGGCCTGGTCGCCCACGACGGCTCGTGCCTGGGGGTGCGGGTGCGAGAGCACCTGGGCAGCGAACAGGGCGGTCGGTACCGCACCGTTGCGCTCCTGCCGGACGACCGGAACGACCTTGAGAATCTGTCGATGCAGGACGCCGCGCCGCGCCTTCTTCAATTGTTGGCCCCTGCCGATTCGTCTTCGGGCACCTGACGCGGGGCGGCGCCGGCCGTGCCGCCTCCCCGCTCGACCTCCCCGACCTCCTGAATCGTCCACGCCTGGTCCCCCTCCTCGTCCCCAAACCAGAAGGTCGCCCCCACTTGCACAAACTCGCTTACGAACCGCACGAACGTTTCGGGGGAGACGTTGGCGGGGACCTCGTCGCTGACCAGCGTGAGCCGGTCCCCGCGGACCTGAAAGTAGCCAAGGGCAAACGGCAGGGGGCCGTCGGTCTTTGTGCTCAGCTCCTCCTGATACACCTGGCTTTCCGCCCGCAGCGACTGGACGAGTTCGACGGTCAGCCAGTCTTTTTCCCGTCCGCCGATGAGGCCGTGGTGCCGCCGCTCAAACAGCTTCCGCACGAGGCCCTCTAGCGCCTCGCGCTTCTCGGGACGGACGACGGCATCTTCGACGCGACAACGATAGCGGTCGGGCATGGCGACCTCGTAACGGGTGTGCAAACGCGGCGGCAAGGCACGGCTCAGCAGGGGGAAAGCGCCGTACAGGGGGCCCTCTTTCACGTTCCTCTTCCACACCGAATCCCCCCTGCTCCATGGACTCCGTGACACAGATTACACTGGGCGCCGCGGTGGGCGAGGCCACGGCGGGCCGCGAGGCCGGCCTCAAAGCGCCGCTGTGGGGCGCGGCCTTTGGACTCCTGCCTGACCTCGACGTGCTCGCCAACCCGTTTCTGACCGAACTCCAGGCCCTCACCATGCACCGGAGCGTAACACACTCCCTGGTGTTTATCGCCCTGGTCAGTGCCTGTGCGGCGTACGGACTGCGGCGCTTTCACCGGGACGTCCCGGTCTCCGTGGGGAAGTGGGGGGCGCTGGTGGCCCTCACGCTCGGGACACACGTGGGGCTGGACTGCCTCACGACGTACGGCACGCAGGTCTTCTGGCCCTTCAGCAACTACCCTGTCGTCCACGGGGCCGTCTTTATCATCGACCCGCTGTACACCGTCCCGTTGGCCGTAGGGCTGCTCGTGTCCCTCCGATGGAACGCCACGGCGTCGGCGCGGCGCTGGGCGAACTACACGGGCCTCGCGTTGAGCTCCGCGTACCTCGTCTTCACCGTCGTCAACAAGGAATACGTCAGGCAGGTCTTCGACGAGGCCCTCTCGGACACAGCGCCCCACTACGAACGCCTCTTCACGTCCCCCACCCCGTTCAACAACCTCCTTTGGCAGGGCGTCGCGGAGACCGAGGACGGCTACTACGTCGGGGACTACTCGCTGCTGGACCCGGATCGCGCCGTCAACTTCCAGTACGTTCCCAAGCAGCACGACCTCCTGGCCGATCAGTGGAGCAATCCCGTCGTGCGGGACCTGCGCCGGTTCTCTCGGGGCTACTTCGTCGTCCGCCGGGGCGACGGCGCGCTTCGGATTCACGATCTCCGGTTTGGGCGCAACGACGTCGGCCTCACCGACGACGGCGAGTACCTCTTCACGTACAGGCTGCAGCAGGGACCGGAGGGAACCGTCGTCGGCATTGCACGGCCCGAGCCGCCGTTCGAACTCGACGCCGCCCTCCTCCGCCGGTTTCTCGCCCGTATTCAGGGCCAGTCCGTCGCCTCCCTCCAGTCGGTCCGGTTTGGGGAGCAGATGCCCGTCTGGCGGATGCGACGCGGGACGAATTGATACTTCCCCCCGTTTCCCAGTACCTTCAGGACACTTTTCACTTGTACTCGCCGTCGCGACCCAACGCCACCATGAACGATCTCCTTTCTCAGTCTCAGGACTATTTGAACGCCGAGACGATTCAGATGCTCGGCTCCTACGTGCTGAGCATCGTGGCCTTTGTCCTCATTCTCGTCGTGGGGCGGTACGTAGCGACCAAGGTTCGCGATGTAATTCGGGGCGGTCTCGACAAGCCGAAGGTCGATACGACCTTGACGAAGTTTGCCGGCAACTTCGCGTACTACGCCATCTTCCTGCTAGCGATCTTCGCCGGTCTGGAAACGGTCGGCGTCGAAACGGCCAGCTTCGTCGCCGTCTTGGCCGCCGCCAGCTTCGCGGTGGGCCTCGCCCTGCAGGGCACCCTCGCCAACTTTGCTGCCGGCATCATGCTGCTGATCTTCCGGCCCTTTAAGGTGGACGACTACGTCGAGATTGCCGATGAAACCGGCTTTGTGCGCGACATCTCCCTCTTCTTTACGCGACTGACCACCCGGGACAACCGGCTTATCATTGTGCCCAACGGCGACATCTTCGGGTCCACCATCCGCAACATTTTTGCCCACGATGTCGTCCGGGTGGACTGCGACGTGGGCACTGACTATCCCGCCGATATCGACGCCACCCGGGAGGTCCTACTCGAGGCCGCCCGGAACGTTGACGACCGGGTCACAGAGAAGGGCGAACAGGCCGCGCTCACAGCCCTGGGAGGCTCGTCCATCAACTGGCAGGTGCGCGTGTGGGCCACGCCCGACGACTACTTTCGCCTGAAGCAGGAGCTAACCCGGCAGGTCAAGTACAAGCTCGACGAGGCCGAAATCGGCATCCCCTACCCGCAGATGGACGTGCACCTCGACGAGCTCGACGGCAGCGACGAGGCGGCGTAGCCCCGATGGGCGGGGCCGGTGCTGGTGTGTTCTTTCCGAAAAGCGGGGCCGGGGAGGAACGTGCAGGGGGGCACGCATTTGCAGTGTGTGACCTCTGACATCCCCAACCACCAACCCACACATCCATCTATGCCTACTCGTTCTGCGGACGCAACGTGGACCGGCAACCTGCCCGACGGCAGCGGCACCATGCAGCTTGAAAGCGGGGCCTACGAGGGCGCCTACTCGTTTCGCTCCCGCTTCGAGGACGGAGACGGCTCCAATCCCGAAGAGCTGATTGCCGCCGCCCATGCGGGCTGCTACTCGATGGCCCTGTCCAACGTCCTGGCCGAGGCCGGGCACGACCCCGAATCGGTCAACACCACGGCGGACGTGACGCTCCAGATGGTCGAGGGGGACCCGACCATCACCGGGATCCACCTGACGACGGAGGCGTCCGTGCCGGGCCTCGACGCGGACACGTTCGACGAGCACGCCGCGGCGGCCAAGGAGGGCTGCCCGGTCTCGAAGGCCCTCGCCGGCACGGAGATCACGCTCGACGCGAGCCTGACGTAGACGTCAACGCGCTCGGTCGGTGCTCTTCCTCCGCCCCGGGTCCTCAATCGAGGACTCGGGGCGTTCGTGTGTCGGTCTACGAGACCACTTGTAGGACGATCTTGCCGGCGTTTGCGTTGTTTTCCATGCGCCGGTGGGCGTCGGCCACCTCGGTCCAGTCGTAGGTCGAGTCGATCACGGGACGAAGCTGCCCATCCACGAACTTGGGCACGATGTCCCCCGCAAACTCTTGGGTCAGCTGCACCTTGTAGTCGAGGCTTCGGTCGCGGAGCGTCGAGGTCAAGAGCTGAATGCGTTTGGCCATCAGGGCGCGCAGGCTCACCTCCTCGACGGTGCTCCCCCCGAGGGTCGCGAGTTGCACGATGCGGCCGTCCACGGACAGGGCCTCCACGTTCTGGTGAAAGTACGGCGCGCCGATAAAGTCGATCACGACGTCCACCCCCGCTCCGCCCGTGAGATCGTCGACCCGGGCGGCGAAGTCCTCCGACTCGTAGTCGATGGTGGCCGCCGCCCCCAGATCGCGGCAGAGATCGTGCTTCGGGGCCGAGGCCGTAATGTAGGGGCGCGCGCCGGCCTCCCGCGCGAGCTGGATGGCGGCGGTCCCCACGCCGCTGGCGCCGGCGTGGACGAGGACCTCGTGGTCGCGCTGCAGCCCCCCGAGCCAGTGCAGCGCCTGGTACGCCGTCAGGAACACCTCCGGAATGGCCGCCGCCTCCCGCATGGAGAGACCCGGCGGGACGGCCATCAGCAGGTCCTTGTGGACGACCACCTGCTCGGCGTATCCGCCCCCGGCCAGCAGGCTGAAGACGCGGTCTCCTTCGTGCCAGTCGATCACGTCGGGTCCGGTCTCCTGAACGACGCCGGCCATTTCAAGGCCCATGATGGAAGAGGCCCCCTCCGGCGGGGCGTAGTGACCGCGGCGCTGGAACGTATCGGCGCGGTTGAGGGCCGTGGCGTGTACCTGCACACGGACCTCGTCGGCCCCGGGCGTCGGGGTCGGCACCTCGCCGATGGTCATGGCGGACGGGGCGCCGGGGTCGGGAACGCGAACGGCTCGCATGGATGCGCGAATGGGTTGGTTGGCAAATGACACGTGAGTGCTTTCCTGTAGTGCGGCACGCCCTCCGACGGGTCCGGCGGTGGTGACCCACGGGGCGCGGCGGCCGATGGGCTCGGCGGCCCGGCCGTTCGGCCCTACGCCGACAGCGTTCGGCGCGCCTCTTCGAGGGCGGCGGACGCAAAGAGCTCCTTGTTCAACGTACGGTCCTCTACGAACTGGTGGCGCCGGGCGTGCCGTTCGGACGCGTCGGCGTACCCGACCCACACGGTGCCCACCGGCTTGTCGGGCGTGCCGCCCGTCGGCCCCGCGATGCCAGTGGTCGACACGCCCACCGTGGTGCCGAGCGCCTCCCGCACCCCCTCGGCCATCTGGACGGCGACCGCCTCGCTCACGGCGCCGTGCTCGCGGATCGCCGCCTCGTCCACGCCCAAGACGGTTTTCTTTGCGGAATTGGCGTAGGCGACCACGCTTCCCAGGTAGTAGTCGGACGACCCGGACACCCCCGTCAGCCGGTGCCCAATGAGCCCGCCCGTCGCGCTCTCCGCACTGGCAATTGTGGCATCGCGCGCTCGCAGCGCGTCCCCCAGCACCGCTTCCAGGGTCACATCGCCGGTGCCAATGATGTCGTCTCCCGCCCGCTCCCGGATTGCCGCCTCCACCGTGTCCAGGCGCGCCCCCGCCGTGGTCTGCCGGGCGTCGGCCGAGAGGCGCAGGCGCACCCCGCTCGTGGAGGGCAGGTACGCCAGGGACACGTCGTCCCCCAGCACGTCGGACAGGTCGCCCAGCTTCTCCTGCAGGGCCGTCTCCCCGATCCCCGCCGTCACGAGGGTCCGGTGGCGCACCTCGCCCACGCCCGACTGCTCTTCGAGCCGCGGCTGGACCGAGGCCTCGAAGATGGCAGTCATCTCTTCCGGGATCCCGGGCAGCAGCACGATCAGCCGCCCGTCCGGGGCCTCGTGCCACAGCCCCACGGCGGCCCCAACCGGATTGTCGAGCGTCTCAAAGCCCTCGGGCCGCTGGGCAAGGGCCGGGGCGGACGGCGGCACGTCTCGGTTTCGCCGGTCGTAGTACTGGCGAACCCGTTCCAGCACGTCCGGGTCGGTCTGGAGCGGGGCCCCAAAATAGTCGGCGATGACCGTCCGCGTGAGGTCGTCGTGGGTGGGGCCGAGCCCCCCGGTGCAAATGACGAGGCGGGCCTCCTCGTACGCCCGGTCCAGCTCCCGGAAGATCGCCTCGCGGGCGTCCCCGACGGTCACCGTCCGGGTCATGCGAACGCCGAGGCGACTGAGCCTGCCCCCGAGCCAGGCGGCATTCGTATTGGTGGTCTGGCCAATCAACAGTTCGTCGCCGATGGTCAGGAGCTGTGCCTTCATCAAGGGGAACAAGCAACCAGAAGAGAGCGGAAACAAGGGGCGTCCCCAGTCCGGCAGGTTCGGGAATCAGCCGGAGGGTGGGCGCACGCCGGCTCAGCCGCCGTGTTCGTGCGACCAGGCCTCGGGGTCGGCCTGCCAGTCGTTAAGGAGCGCCTCGGCGTCTGCCGAGAGGGAGTGCTGGCGGCGCGCCACGTCCAGCAGCACGGGAAACGTCGTCAGCACGTGGCAGGGCACGCCGGCCTCCCGAAAGGCCGTGGCGGCGGCGTCCAGCCCGTACGAAAAGATGGCCAGTACGGCCGAGACATTGGCCCCAGTCTCGCGAACGGCCGCCGCCGCGTTCAACGCGGATCGGCCCGTCGAGATGAGATCCTCCACCACGACAACCTCGTCTCCTGGCCCCGGCCGTGCCCCCTCGATGCGCCGCCCCTGGCCGTGCCCTTTGGCCGAGTCACGGACGTACGCCATCGGCGCCTCGATCCGGTCGGCCAGCCAGGCCGCGTGGGGGATGCCGGCCGTGGCCGTGCCCGCCACGGTGAGCGACGTCCCGTCGTACTCCCGTACAGCCTCCGCAAACCCGTCCGCAATGCGTTCGCGAACGGACGGATGGGCAAGGGTCTGCCGGTTGTCGCAGTAGATGGGCGCCGCGAGGCCCGAGGACCACGTGAACGGGTCGTGCGGGCGGAGCGAGACGGCATCAATGCTCAGCAGGGCATCCGCGAGGGCGCGGGCCCGGTCGGCCGACGATGGGGCGAAGAGGTCTTGGGACATCACGGACGACAGCAGTCAATCGAGGACGCGAGTGCGGGAGGGAGCGCTACTCCAGTTCCACCTTCTCTTCCACCGGCGCCACCACGTACAGCGCGCCCGTGGCCAGCGTAAACCCGACGACGACCGTCAGGGCCAGCCCGGGCAGGCCGCTGTCGTAAAGCAGCCACCGGGCGGCGTCGCGAAGCGGCGGGGAAAAGTGCGTCGCGGCCCGGAGCGTGAGCACGCCGAACAGGAATGCGGCCTGCAGCATCGTCTTCCCCTTCGCCACGCGGTAGGTGTGCAGCGTCTGCCCGGACGCTTCGGCCCACGACCGCAGGACCGTCACGACAACGTCGCGAAGGGCGATGGCCACGACGGCCCACCACGGGACGAGGTCGGGGGCCTCAAGGGCGAGGGCGATGAAGGTCCCGAGAATCAGAATCTTATCCGCCAGGGGGTCGAGGTACTGCCCGAGCCGCGACCGCACGCCGTACCGACGGGCCAACACCCCGTCGTAGTAGTCCGTCAAGGACGCCAGCACGAAGAGCACGACCGCACTCATCTGGCCGGCCTTGCTCGGAACCGACAGGAGCAGGAGCAGCAACGGGGTCACCAAAATCCGACCGACCGTCAGAAGGTTGGGAATGTACCGGAGGGCAGCAGACGTGTACATGACAATCACACGATAAGCACGAGTCGCGGGAATATCTTAGGCCCCCTTCGATATTGGTGAAATTTTGCACGGAAACGGAGGGGACACGGTTGCATCCCAAGGACCATGCCTTCGTCCTGCAAACTTTTCAGCGTGCGGGCGTCCCGGTGCCACACCTGACGCCCCGCCAGCGGAAATGGACCGGCCCGGCCCTGCCACCCTGTCATTCTGACGGACTGTTTCGGGGGCTGTGCGGCGCGGCATTGTTCTTGAGAACCATTCCTCATGGCGATGTAGAGTTGGGGACGCCGAAAGGCGGCTGCCCCTCGACCCCGACACGCCTTCGACTTTCGAACTGATCCGAACCAACGCACACGTACTCATGGGTAAAGTCATTGGAATCGACCTTGGCACGACGAACTCGGTCGTGGCGGTGATGGAGGGGGGCGACCCCGAAGTCATCGAAAACGCGGAAGGATCGCGCACCACGCCGTCCGTCGTGGCCTACAAAGACGACGGCGAGCGCCTCGTGGGCGCCCCGGCGAAGCGCCAGGCCATCACGAATCCCGAGAACACCGTGTCCTCGATCAAGCGGTTCATGGGCCGCTTCTACGACGAGGTCGAGGACGAAATTGAAGAGGTCCCGTACGAGGTCGTCCGCGGCGAGAACGACACGGCGCGCGTCCAGATTGGGGACCGGAAGTACACCCCGCAGGAGATTTCGGCCGTGGTGCTGCAGAAGCTGAAGCAGACGGCCGAGGACTACCTGGGCCAGGAGGTCACCGACGCGGTGATCACCGTGCCGGCGTACTTCAACGACGCGCAGCGGAAGGCCACGCAGGAGGCCGGCGAGATTGCGGGCCTGAACGTGCAGCGCATCATCAACGAGCCGACCGCGGCGTCCCTCGCCTACGGCCTCGACGACGAGAGCGATCAGGTGGTCGCCGTGTACGACCTCGGCGGCGGCACCTTCGACGTCTCCATCCTGGAGCTCGGCGATGGGGTCTTCGAGGTCAACGCCACGTACGGGGACACGCACCTCGGGGGCGACAACTTCGACAAGCGCCTCATCGACCACATTGCCGACGAGTTTGAGCAGGACACCGGCATCGACCTCCGGGACGACCCGATGGCCCTGCAGCGGCTGAAGGAGGCCGCCGAGGAGGCCAAGATTGAGCTGTCGAGCGCCAAGACGACGACGATCAACCTGCCGTTTATTACGGCCACGGACGAGGGGCCGCAGCACCTGAACATGGACCTCAACCGGGCCACCTTCGAGAACCTGATCGAGGACCTGGTCGAGAAGACGGTGCCACAGATGGAGAAGGCCCTCGACGATGCGGGGCACTCCAAGAGCGACGTCGACGAGGTCATCCTGGTTGGCGGATCCACCCGCGTGCCGCTTGTGCAGGAGACCGTCGAGGACTTCTTCGGCAAGCAGGCCAACAAGTCCGTGAACCCGGACGAAGTGGTGTCCCTCGGCGCGGCCGTACAGGGCGGCGTGCTCAGTGGCGACGTCGACGACGTGCTGCTGCTGGACGTGACGCCGCTCAACCTCGGCATCGAGACGCTCGGCGGCGTGATGACGACCCTGATCGAAGCCAACACCACGATCCCGACGAAGGAGAGCGAGGTCTTCTCCACGGCCGCCGACAACCAGACCTCCGTCGAGGTGCACGTCCTGCAGGGCGATCGCGAGATGGCCAAGGACAACCGCACGCTCGGCCGCTTCCACCTGGACGGCATCCCGCCGGCCCCGCGGGGGACGCCGCAGATTGAGGTCACGTTCGACATCAATGCGGACGGCATCCTGAACGTGTCCGCCGAGGACAAGGACACCGGCAAGGAGCAGTCCATCCGCGTGGAGGCGAACAGCGGCCTCTCGGACGAGGAGATCGAGAAGATGAAGGAGGAGGCCGAGCAGCACGCCGAGGAGGACGAGCGCCGCAAGGAGCGCGCCGACACGATCAACGAGGCGAACTCCATGGCCTACTCCGTGGAGCAGGGCCTCGAGGAGTACGGCGACAAGATTCCGGAGGACAAGCGGTCGACCCTCCAGGACGCCCTCGACGCGCTGAACGAGGAGCTCGAGACGGCCAGCGCCGACGAGGACATCACCGCGCTGGAGGACGCCCTCGAGGAGCTCAACGCGGCGTGGTCCGCCGCCGGCGAGGAGATTCGCGAGGCCCAACAGCAGCAGGCCCAACAGGGCGCGGCGGCCGGTGCGGGTGCCGGCGCGGCGGGCGCTGGTGCAGCGGCCGGGGCCGAGGGCCCCGCGGGCGGCCCCGCAGGGGGACCGACCTCCGGCAACGGCGCCGCGGACTCCGACGAGGAGGACGTCCAGGACGCCGACTATGAGGTCGTCGATGAAGGCGACGACGAGTAGGCACTGACCATTCGGGCGCGGAGTGGGGATCGATTCCCCAGCCGCGCCCCTCTACATCGCCCCGTGAGCGTTTGCGACCAACGCTCCGCGGCTCTCCAAACGCCCCGACCGGCACGTCCCGGTCGGGGCGTTTTTTATGCCTTGAAGAGCTGTTTGGCGGCACGTCTATGGCCCCCGGTGGGTACTCGGTCGCTGCGCTCCCAGCGCTGCGACTTCGCGGATCTTGTGCAGCCCAGGGACGACTCGGTCACTGCGTTCCCCGCGCAGACCGGGTTCGGCACGCGCCCGGTGGCTCATCAGAGGCACGATCTCGCTTCTGCTCGGCCTCCGCTACAGGGCCTGCTTGGGCGCCGTTCGTGCACGTCGCCCGCTGTGTCTCGGCTGAATGTCTATCCGCAAAACAGCTTCTGAGCAGTTTTTCGGACCCGCTTTTTTGGCCGTTACCCCGCATCGTCCAGCTCGTAAATCGCCCGGGCATTCTGGGTCGTAACCTCGGCGACCGTCTCCAGCGGAAGATCCTTGATCTCGGCAAGCCGCTCCGCAACGTGTCGGACGTAGGCCGGCTCGTTGCGGTCGCCCCGGTTTGGCTCTGGGGCCAGGTACGGGCTGTCGGTCTCCACGACAATGTGCTCGAGCGGGACCTCCTTCACGTACTGGTCGACGTCGCTGTTGGAGAAGGTCATGATGCCCCCCACGCCGACGTAAAAGCCCAGATTCCACGCCCGCTCGGCGATCCGGGGCGGATCGACGTAGCAGTGAAGAATCCCGCGCATTTTCTCCGGAACCTCGGCCCGCACGTACTCCTCCTCAAGAATGGCGAGTATGTCCTCCGCGGCATCGCGGTTGTGAATCACGAGGGGCAGGTCGGCCTCGATGGCCAGGCGGATGTGCTTGCGGAAAAAGCGCTTCTGGCGGTCGTCAAACGACCGGTCCCAGTAGTAGTCTAGGCCGCTCTCTCCCACCGCCACCACACTCGGGTGCGAACACCAGTTCACGACCGCCTCAAAGTCCTCCTCGGTGGCCTCTTGGGTCTCCGAGGGATGCAGGGCCGCCATGGCGTAGAGCCCGTCGTACTCCTCACACAGATCTACCGCCTGCTGGATGGAGGGAACGTCGATGGCGGGCATCACGACGACGTCGACCTCGGCGCCCCAGGCCCGACGCAGAACCGCGTCTCGGTCTTCATCGAACTGGTCGAGGTACAGGTGCGCGTGTGTGTCGATAATCATAGGCTGAAGCGACGACCGAAAGCGAAAGAGGTGGACAAAACGGGCCGATGACGACCGGGAACGAAGCCCCCATTTTGCACCGTAGGAAGACCGGTATTCATCGACTCGGCACCGTGCGTTAGAACATCAACTGAAGGCCCCACACTGTAAATGCGTTGGTGTAAATTTCACCCGATCCTCCGCTCGGGCACTCGGGGCCTGCTCTGGGCACTTGCCGCCTCAATGCTGGGGCTGATTGCAGTTGGGGCCTCGTCTCCGGCCGCCGCCCAGTCTTCGCCCGACAGCACAGACTGGGTACAGGTGCGCCTGCATCACGGGACGGAGGTCGAGTCTGTTCGCCTGACCCCGAGGCGCAGTTCGCTCTCGGTGCTGCTTCCCAGCAGTGATTCCCCAATCCTCCGGCTGACCCGCGACGAGACCGTGACGCTCGGGCGCCGCCAGGGGGACGTGTACGCGCGGCGCGGGACGGCCAACCTGTACGCCCGGTCGCTCCGCCTCGCGCCGTCCGGGGGGGGCAGCTGGACGCTCGCCCTGCCCTCCGAGTCGACGCGCACGTACACGGGCCGGCTCACCCTTCGTCCCGCCGACTCCAGCACCGGCCTTCAGCTCGTCAACCGCGTGCCCCTGCAGGACTACGTCGCGAGCGTCGTCGCCGCGGAGTACGGCCTCGACGACCGGGCGGGCACCCGTGCCATGGCGGTCGTGGCTCGGACCTACGCCCTCTTCTCCACCAAGCACTTCGATGGGGACTACGACCACGTCGACGGCACGGCCTCTCAGGTATACCGGGGCAAAGACGTGATCACCGCGGCCGCCCGTCGGGCCGCCCGGGAGACGCAGGGCCAAATTTTGACCTACGACGGGGCCCCAATCCAGGCGGTCTACTTCTCGTCGAGCGGCGGCCACACGGCCAGCAACGAGGCCGTCTGGACGGACAGTCCCTCCCTCCCCTACCTCCGGGGCAAAGAGGACCCGTACGACCAGGCCTCGCCCAAGCACCGCTGGACGACGCGCATCAACCGCCGGGCCCTTCTGCAGGCGCTGTCGCTGCACCACGGCGCCTCCGTCGAGGGGTTTCTGCTGGGCGACCGCACCCCAAGCGGCCGGCTGGCCACCATCGAGGTGCTCTTCTCGGACGATACGGAGACGGACATGGAGGCGAGCACCTTCCGGTCGGTCGTGAACGAGCGGGTCGACGGGGTCACGCTGAAGAGCACATGGTTCGATGCGCGCCGCGACGGCTCGGCGTACGTGCTGACCGGTCGGGGCCACGGCCACGGCGTGGGCCTCAATCAATGGGGCGCCCACGCCATGGCCGAGCAGGGCAAGGGCTACCGCGAAATCCTCTCGTTCTACTACACGGGCGTCCAGATTCAGCAACTGGACGAGACATCCCCCCTCCCCGCGGTGGCCCAGGACCCGCCCAGCC
>ERZ1034573.95-NODE-95-length-23314-cov-25.275076_pt1 | contig 23314 bp, 20 predicted proteins | sample MGYA00520641_ERZ1034573 | MGnify/ENA primary metagenome ERZ1034573 (study PRJEB33760, sample SAMEA4777724) | hypersaline lake metagenome | biome: hypersaline environment; feature: brines | place: Spain | collected 2014-08 | depth 0 m ...
CGACCGACACAGGAGTCTCTCAGCAGAGAGTCTCGGTTCGACTCCGAGAGTCGGCGTAAAGGCGGCCAGAGCGGTGGGGAAACACCCGTACCCATTCCGAACACGGAAGTTAAGCCCACCAGCGTACCGTGAAGTACTGGAGTGAGCGATCCTCTGGGAACCACGGGTCGCCGCCTGTCCATTCATCCGGGAGAATACTCCCACTCGGCCCACGGACACTACGTCCGTGGGCTTTTTTCATGTATAGCGAGCGGCCGCGCCACCCACGCGCGACCGCGAGAACAATCGACACGCACAGACGCGCGTCTGTCACGAACTCAACACGCACAGACGCACGTCCGTCACGAACGGGAGTAATCCGAGAGCCCGTCGACCGTATCTAGCGTCAAACGGTGAGAATCAGGACGATAAGAACCGGGTCGCTGCTCCTCTCGCAGAGACTCATATCAGTACTAATAGTTTCATGCGTAAGTTTATCACTTTTCTCGCTGAAGCCAAGGTGTAATGGGGGAGTCGAACAACACGGTGCGACTGTACTGTGGCGATCGCCCGTCGGTTCACGACGGGGGACCCGCAGACCGCGTCGTGTCCGTGTTGTTCGATACTGACGTCGAGGCGTGGCGGAGCGCGTGGGGGCGAACGGCGGCCGGGCCGCCGACCCGCGAGGCGGTCGTGGACGTGAACGACATCGTTCGGAGCGGAGCGACCGCGTCGACCCAGGTGATGCCGAACAGCGGCCTCGCGCACACGGTACTCGGCCGGGCGACGGAGTGCGAGCGGGTGTTCGACGCCGTCGCCGAGCACGTCGACGGTGCGCCGCCGGGGACGGTCGACGTGTTCGTCGACGACCTCGCGGCGGTGGCCGCGCGGAACGGCGTCGACTCGGCGGTCGCGTTCGCGGAGCGCCTCGTCGAACGCTTCCGGGGCCGCGCGAGCCGGATCACGATCGGGTGTTCTTTCGAGGGACCTGCGGAGCTGCTCTCGCGGGTTGTGGCCGACGTGGACGCCGTCGTCGGCGTCGACCCGAGCGCGGCGAGCGCGGTCGAGCGGTTGTCTCGCGACGACCCCACGACATTCGGGTACGTCCGTCGCCACTGGGCCGAAGCCAAGCGCGGGATCGAGGCGTGCGACCGAAACTACCCGCAGTCGAAGCAGGTCCACGCCGCGCTGACGGACCCGGAAACGACGCCGCGGACGCTGGGGGCGACGCTGTCGGGGCTCGTCACTCTCGGCGCGTTAGAGACGTGGGGGGACACCGTCGGATCGACCAGGTACGACCTCACCGCCTATCGGCCAGAGCGGACGTGGGCCGTGGGCGTGGCGCTCGTGGCGGGAGTCCCGGACGAATAGTGCGAAGCGTTCGTCGGCCCCCCTCAACCGTCGGGGTCGGCTCGATCGTCGGATCCCGCGATCGGCGTGAGGTCGGTCTCGACGACCGTTCCGTCCGGCTCAAGCGTGACGCTCCCGAGCGCGGCGGTCTCGCCGGTGTCGTACCGAGCGGCGACCGCCTCCAGCGTCGGGCGTTGTTCGAGCCGCTCCCACACGGCGTCCGCGACGAGCGACTGGAACGTTTCCGGGTCGGTCCATCCGGAGTCGATGTCGGAGGGGACGCCGACGACGACGCGGAGCTCCGCCTCCGTCACTCGAATCCCGACGCCGAACGTGTCCGCACACATGCCACCACGTTCGAATCGGGGGGTGAAATCACCGTCGGCGTCGTCCGTGGTTCGGCGTCGAGGGGGACCCGCTCCCGGTCGAGTCGCCGGCTCTCGAAACCGGTAAGCACGGGCCACTCGAACGGTCGCGACGTCCGATGAGTTCGAAGCCCCCGGTGTCACCGAAGGCGGGACTGGCAGCGGCGGTCGTCGCCGTCAGCGCCGGTGCGATCCTCGTCCGGTTGAGCGACGCGCCGAGCTCGGTCGCCGCGTTCTACCGGGTGCTGTTCACGACGCTGCCGCTGGCCGCGATCGGTGCGTGGCGGTACCGCGGAGAGTTCGCGCGGATCCGCGCTCGCGACCTCGTCTTCGCGGTGCTCTCCGGGGTGGCGCTCGCGGTCCACTTCGCCGCGTGGTTCGAAAGCCTCCGGTGGACGAGCGTCGCCGCGAGCGTGACGCTCGTTCAGGCGCAGCCGGTGTTCGTCGCGGCCGGCGCGTGGCTGCTGCTCCGCGAGCGCGTCACGCGTCGGATGGCCGGGGGCATCGCGGTCGCCGTCGCCGGGATGGCATCGATGTCGCTCGGCGACTTCCTCGGGGGCGTCGCGATCGGCCCCCGGCCGCTGTACGGCAACGCCCTGGCGCTGACGGGCGCCGTCTCGGCCGCGGGATACGTGTTGGCCGGACGGTCGCTCCGGCAGCGCATCTCGCTGATCCCCTACGTCACCGTCGTGTACGGCGTCTGCGTGTTCGTGTTGCTCGGCTTCGTCCTCGCCGCCGGGCATCCCCTGACCGGCTATCCGGCCAGGGAGTGGCTCCTCTTCGTCGGGCTCGCCGTCGGCCCCGGGCTGCTCGGTCACACGGTGCTCAACTGGGCGCTCGCGCACCTCGAATCGAGCGTCGTCTCCGTCTCGCTGCTCGGCGAGCCGGTCGGTGCGACGCTGCTCGCGTTCGCGTTACTGTCCGAGGCGCCGACGCCGGCGACGGTCGTCGGCGGGTGCGTCGTCCTCGGTGGTATCTACGTCACGGCGACCGCCGACGGGGCGTAGCGTTTTCAACGCCGATATTTTGGGGTAAACGTTGAAACCCTCTGACCGGCTGAATCTGGTATGGACCGGCGAACGGTCGTCGCGTTTGTGGGCGACAACGCGCGCGCCAGCGAACGCGTCACCCGCGCGGTCGACGCCGCTTGGACGGGCCCCGACGGACCGGCGGTCGGAGCGTTCGTCCCGGACGACTTGGACGGAGAACGCGACGGCGGGGACCCGCTGAACGGCACTTGCGGCGTCGTCGTCACCGCCGCGGCGGCGGCCGACGACGCGGTGACGGAGCGGCTCGCGGCGCTGCCGTCGAACGTTCCGGTGATCGCGCTCGTCGAGGACGCGACGACCGAGACGATCCGCCCGCTCCTGGCGGCCGGCGTCGACGACGTGATCGCCGTCGACGACTGGACGGAGTCCCCCGACGAGAGCGACGCCGTCCAACCGCTCGCGGATCGCCTCGCGGAGCTGTTCGAGCCAGATCGCGTCCAAATGGGGAGCGACGACGTCGGTCGGCTCTCCGAGGTGTTGCTCGACGCCGGAACGACGCTGATGAGCACGCGCACCGACGAGGTCGGCACGAAGATCGAGTGGACGATGGAGAACGTCGGCGAACACGCCGAACTCGATCGGATCGTCTGCTACCGGGAGGACGACGGGCAGTTCGTGCCCGCCTACAGTTGGTGCCCCGACGGGTTCGACCCCGTGCCGAGACGGTTCGACGACTTTCCCGACCCGGAGCAGCTGTCGACGTTCGGCAACGTCGCGCGCGGGGCGGCTCCGCCGGGCGGTCTCGACGACGGGAGTGCCGACGCGCCTGCGGCCGGACCGCCGGCGACCGTTCACGTACCGCTCGTCGTCGACTGGGAGCTGAGCGGGATCGTCGCGTTCGAGTCCGACGACCACCGCACTTGGACGGACGAGGAGGTCGACCTGTACCGTACCCTCGGCGACTTGGTCGCGCACACGATCGCGCGGAACGACCGTCGCGCGGCGCTCCGCCGGCAGGCGGAACAGCTCGAACAGTTCAGCGCGGTCGTCTCCCACGACCTCAGGAACCCGCTGAACGTGCTCTCGGGATACCTGTCGCTCTCCGAGGACGAGCTAATGCCGTCGCGGTACGAGGCGATGAGCGGCGCGGTCGACCGCATGGAGACGCTGATCGACGACCTGCTCATGCTCGCGCGGCGCGGCGAGGCGATCGGCGAGACGGAGTCCGTCCCGATCGAAACCGTCGCGGAAGACGCGTGGGGGTCCGTCCGCTCGCCGCACGCGAACCTCACCATCGCGGACGAGGTCGGACGAGTCGAGGCCGACCCCGGACGGCTCCGGCAGGCGTTAGAGAACCTCTTCCGGAACGCGATCGATCACGGCGGTCGGGACGTGGCGATAGAGGTCGGCCCGCTCACCACGGAGGACGGGCGCCGCGGGATGTACGTCGCGGACGATGGCCCGGGAATACCGGTCGAACTCGCCGATTCGGTCTTCGACTCGGGCGTGTCGTCGGCCGACAGCTCGGGGATCGGGCTGGCGATCGTCGACCGGATCGTGGAGGCCCACGAGTGGGAAATCGAGGCTCGCAACGACGACGGCGCCGTCTTCGAACTCACGTTCGGCGCGAGCGCGAAGCGAGTCGCGTCGGCGTAGGAAGTCGGTCCGCGCCCGCAACTGGCTCCGCGACGCGGTCAGGCTTCGGAGAACCGGTCGACGGTGCGCCGGTGGCGGTCGCGGAACATTCCCTCGAACCCGATCTTCGCCGCGGGACCGGCGAGGTCGCCGAGCGGTCCGAGCGGCAGTCGGTACGCGACCGTGTCGACGAGCAGGGTCTCGTCGCCGTCGGCGTAGAACGCGTGGGTGTGTTCCCAGCGCCGGAACGGGCCGCCTTCCATCTCGTCGACGAACCGCGCGGAGCGCTCGGGCGTCGTCGTCCCCTCGGGGTCGCGCTCGACGATCCGCGACGTCCACCGCTGTCGCGGCCCCGCCCCGAACGGGCGCATCGACATCTCTATCTCCGAACCGGCGACGAGGACCTCGGGGTCAGGCGAGCCGTCGGGCCCCGTGACGCCGTCGATGCGGAGCCGCATCCAGTCCGGCGTGAGTTCTCGCAGTCCGTCGACCGTGGAGTGAAACGCCCACACGTCTTCGATCGGGGCCGGCACCCGAGTCGTCCGCCTGTACGTCGGCATACCTCAGGTAGGAGTCGGGCGGACAAAAAGCCGTCCAAGCCGGTTCGGGACCGAAACCCCGATGCCCGCGCGCGCCGTGGATGATGACGATGGAACGCGGGGCGATCGACGTCGGCGATCTGGCTGGACCGTTCGACCTTCAGGCCACCCTCGAGAGCGGGCAGAGCTACCTCTGGAACCGCGCCGACGGGGAGACGTACGCCGATCTCCACGCTCACGGCGGGGACGCGTGGTACGAGACCGTCGTCGGTCCGATCCCCGGGGTGACCGACGAGCGCGTCGCCGTCCGGGTCCGACAGGAGGGCGGCGTCCACGACGGCACGCTCCACTGGGAGGCGTCGACGGACGCCGAACCGCTGTTGACGCACCTGCTCCGGCTGGACGACGACCTCGACGCGATCTTGGACGCGACGCCGGACCTCCCGCTCCTGGAGCGAGCGTACGACGCCTACGAGGGAATGCGACTGACGCGCGATCCGGTGTTCCCCTGTCTCGTCTCGTTCATCTGCTCCGCGCAGATGCGGGTCGCGCGGATCCACGGGATGCAGCGCCGACTCCGGGAGACGTACGGCGACGCGGTCCGGCTCGGCGGGGAGACGTACCGGGCGTTCCCGACGCCCGAACAGCTGGCCGCGCGCACGGAGGACGAGCTCCGCGACCTCTCCTTGGGCTACCGCGCGCCGTACGTCCAGCGCACCGCGGAGATGGTCGCGAGCGGCGAGGCCGACCCGCTCGAGGCGGCCGACCTCCCGTACGAGGAGGCCCGGGAGTCGCTCACGCGGTTCGTCGGCGTCGGCGACAAGGTCGCCGACTGCGTGCTGCTGTTCTCGCTAGGGTTCCTCGAGGCCGTGCCGCTGGACACCTGGATCCGCACGACCGTCGAGGAGTACTACCCCGACTGCGACCGCGGGAGCTACGCCGCGACCTCCCGCGCGATCCGGGAGCAGTTCGGCGGCGAGTTCGCCGGCTACGCGCAGACGTACGTGTTCTACCACCTGCGCGCCGGGGGCGAGTGACCGTCGGGACGCCGCGAGTCGGCCCCGGCCGAACTTTGATACTCGCTCGTGCGAAACGTTCGCACGTGATGGACTGTCGAGTCGTCGTCGAGGCCGCGGTCCCGGTGTACGACGTGGAGACCGCCGACGAGGCGGTCCGGATCGCGATCTCGAAGACCGGCGAGATGCTCAACCCGGACCTCAACTACGTCGAGATCGACACCGGAACGCGGACGTCGCCGAGCGGCGAGCAGCTCGACCCGGCGTTCGTCGCGGCCGACGAGGCGCTCGTCGCCTTGGAGCTCCGGATGGACGTGTTCAACGTCGACCGGGGCGAACACGCCAGCCGCGTCGCGCGCAAGGAGATCGGCAAGCGGCTCCAGAACATCCCGCTGAAGGTGCTCTCCGTCACCGAGATCGATCCAGCCGAGAGCGACCGCGCCGGGGACGACTCCGCGCCGAGAAGCGACGAGTAGCGAGGCCGTTCTGCCCGGGCCGCGGACCGCATCGAGCGCTACCGCTGGAGGTATGCCGGCGACCGGAGGACGGCAGCGGCGCTATCGGCGTTCGGTGTGGTCGGCGAGGAGCGACGCGAGATAGACGTCTCAGTCGGCCGTCGGGGCCAGCGGCTCCGACTCGGACGACTCCATCGGCTCGGTGATTCCCTCGGTCAGCTTGAAAACGGCCGCTTTGTGGTCGGTCTTCGACTTGTGAATCGATGTCGGTTTGACGCCCAGTTCCTCGTAGGCTTCGAGATCAACGTCGTCGTCCCAGAACTCGCACTGTTTTCGTACCTCCGCGAGGAGACCGTGAAGATGGATGAGCTCCTGCTTCTTCATGAGTACCAACCCTTTGCTACCGGAGGTTTATATTATTATCTTGAGTAACGTTACCACACTGTCCGCGTATTTCGCGAGTAGCGGGACCGAGAAGTCGTTTCTCGATAGATCGTTCGGGATGGTTTCCCCGCGCCGACGGCTACGCGGAGACCGACCACCGTGGGCGATAGCCCTCTCTCCGCGGTCAGCGAACTCGGGCGAAAAGTGCCGTCCGGCGGAACGGTGGCCGCGGCGCTTCCCCGCCGTCACTGGAACTGCTTGACCGCCTCGAGGTCGCGTTCCGTTCGCATGAACTCGGTCAGGCGTCGCGTCGCGTGACACGCCGGGCAGCTGAAGTTCGACCGCAGGTCCTGTAGGTCGGCGGGGTTGTCCTGCCACTCCTTGCCGCACTCCGGACAGACGAGTCTGACGAACGCGTCAACCATGTCACTCTGTACAGCCGGCCCCGTTAAAAACGTAGGTGGCGATCGGAGGCGGCCGGGGAAGCGATTCCGACTCCGATCGATGCCGTCGCGTCAGGCGCTCACGGACGCGCTCGCGTCGAGCAGCTCCTTGTACCGGTTCCGGATGGTGACCTCCGAGACGTCGGCGACGCCGGAGACCTCGCTCTGGGTCACCTTCTCGTTGGAGAGCAGCGCCGCGGCGTAGACGGCGGCGGCCGCGAGTCCCACCGGAGACTTGCCGCTCGTGATCCCCTCGCTCGCGGCGTCGTCGAGCAGTTCGCGGGCGCGACGTTCGGTCTCCTCGGAGAGGTCGAGCCGGGAGGCGAACCGCGGGACGTAGCTCGTCGGGTCGGCGGGCTGGACGCGCAGTCCGAGCTCGCGGATGACGTAGCGGTACGTCCGGGTCAGCTCCATCTTCTCGACGCGGGACACCGCGGTGAACTCGTCGAGGCTCCGGGGGTTCCCGACCTGCCGGGCGGCGGCGTACAGCGAGGCCGTCGCGACGCCCTCGATGGAGCGGCCGGGGAGCAGGTCCTCGTCGAGCGCGCGGCGGTAGATGACGGAGGCGGTCTCGCGGACGTTGTCCGGGAGGCCGAGCGCGCTGGCCATGCGGTCGATCTCGCCGAGCGCCTGCTTCAGGTTGCGCTCCTTGGAGTCGCGGGTGCGGAACCGCTCGTTCCACGTCCGGAGTCGCTGCATGCGGCGCCGCTGTCGGCCGGACAACGACTTGCCGTAGGCGTCTTTGTCCTGCCAGCCGATGTTCGTCGAGAGCCCCTTGTCGTGCATCATGTTCGTCGTCGGGGCTCCGACCCGCGACTTGCTGTCGCGCTCGCCCGAGTTGAACGCGCGCCACTCCGGCCCGCGGTCGACGGAGTCCTCCTCGACGACGAGCCCGCAGTCCTCACAGACGGTCTCGCCGTGCTCCGTGTCGGTCGCGAGCCGCCCGTCGCACTCGGGGCAGGTCGTGGACCGCTCGGTCTCCGTGCGGGAGGACTCCTCGCTCGTCGACTCCTCCTCGTCCCGGCTCTGTACTCGCTCTCGTTCCGTCTCTGCGCCGCTGTAGGTGCGTGTCTCTGTCATTGGCTTCCCCCGACGACTCTCGACGAAAAATACGAGGCCGGCGTCGTCAGTTATTAACGTATAGTAATCGACGCAGAGATATAAATGTATCGCTTTTCACGGATGAATCGACACACGAAAAAGCCGCGAGACCCGTCAGAACTGCTCTGACGGCGGTCAGGGCGAATTTCGGTGCCCCTCGTCACGAGAGTGATTTCGCTCGTCGAGGATATATATACCTTTCTTCCGCGGAGCCGATACCGGGAGAAGCGGTGTTACGCGGGCTCGGAGTCACCGAGCAAGGGCAGCGAGGCGACCGGCGATGCGAGCACGCGGCCGTGGTCGTCCCCAGACCGCCGACGGAGCGGCGACGCTACCGAGTCACGGGGGCGCTGACCGACCCGATCGACTCCACCGTCGCGCGCACCTCGTCGCCCGGTTCTATCGCCGCCGCGCCGGGCGTCCCGGTGCTGAACAGGTCGCCGGGCGCGAGCGTCGCCACTTCCGAGTGGAACGACACGACCTCGGCGGGCGAGAACAGCATGTTCCGCACCTCGTTCGCGGCCGCGACCTCGCCGTTCACCCGCGTCGTCACCGTCGCGTCCGCGAGGTCGGCCGACCCGTCGGGGACGGCGATCGCCGGGCCGACGACGAGGAACGTGTCGTAGCTCTTCGCCCGCGTGAGGAACCGCGGGTTCCGGCGGAGCACGTCCTCGGCGGTCATGTCGATCACCGGGAGGTACCCCGCGACGACGTCGCCCACCTCCTCGACCGCGACGGACCGACACTCGCGACCCATCACGACGGCCAGCTCCGCCTCCGCGGTCACCCGCTCGCTCTGCTCGATCGGCGGGAGCCGGATCGGGCCGCCGGGACCGGTGAGCGCCGACGCCGGCTTCATGAAGCTCGCCGGCTCCTCGGGGCGCCGCTCGTCGAGGTCGCCGGCGTGGTCGGCGTAGTTGAGCCCGATCCCCCACAGCTTGCCGAACCGCTCCAGCGGCGGCCCGAAGACGAGGTCTGCCCCCGGGACGCGGTCGGCCGGAGCGTCGTCGACTTCCGGGAGATCCCCCGCGGCGGCCGCGCCGAGCGCGTCGCGCACCGTCGACGCCTCGGGAAGCGCGGCCCCCAGCGGGACGAACCCGTCGTCGTCGCCGAGCAGCGGGCGCCCCGTCGCCGTGCGCGCGAGGTACTTCATCCGGTGAGTCCTCCGGTCACGCTCCGATCACTCCTCGCGGTCGGTCCAGAAGTCGAACGAGCGCCCGGGCGCGAACACGTCGAGCCCGACCGCCCGCTCGTCGCCGGTGTTCTCGACGCGGTGCGGCTCGCTCGCCTCCAGGAGGACGGAGTCGTTCGGCCCTAGCGTCACCTCGTCCTCGTCGGTGACGACGGTCAGCTCCCCCTCGAGGCAGAGGCACACCTGCTCGTTCTCGTGGTCGTGGAGCGGCGAGGAGTGGCCCGGCGGCTTCTCGAACCACTCGAACGAGAAGCGGTCGCTGCCCGCCATCGACACGCGCCGCCACCCCTCCTCGGGCTCGTACGTCTCCGCCTCGTCGAACGCGACCGCCCTCATAGGTTCGACCCGGTCGCGCCGCCGTCGATCGGCAGCGCGGTGCCGTTGATGAACCCGGACTTCGGCGAGGAGAGGAACGCCACGGTGTCGCCGAGCTCCATCGGGTCGCCGATACGTTCGAGGGGGTTGCCGGCCCACTCCGCGAGCCCCTCCTCGTAGGAGTCGTACTCGCCGCGGTCGACGGCGTCGTTCACGAGCTCTCGGATCCGGGAGGTCTCGTGCGGCCCGGGCAACACGGCGTTCGCCCGGATCTCCGGCGCGAACTCCTTCGAGAGCGTCTTCTCTAACCCGATGACGCTCATCCGGACCGAGTTGGACAACACGAGGCTGTCGAGCGCCTCCTTCACGCTCCGCGAGGTGATGTTCACGATGGTGCCGCCGTCGCCCTCGCGCAGGTGCGGCTCGGCCTCCCGCGCGAGGCGGACGACGCTCATCACGAGCAGCTCGTACGCCGCCGCCCAGTCCTCGTCGTCCGTCTCGAGGAACGCGCCCGACGGCGGGCCGCCGGCGCTCGTGACGAGGTGATCGAGGCCGCCGAACTCGTCGACCGTCGTCTCGACGAGCGCCGTGACGTCGTCCGGCTCGGTGAGGTCGCCGGGCTGGGCGACGACCTCCCCCGCCGCGACCGCCTCGACCTCGGCCTTCGCCTCGATCAGTCGGTCCTCGTCGCGGCCGTTGATCACGACGTCGACGCCCTCCCGGGCGAGCGCCTTCGCCGATGCCTTCCCGAGCCCGCTCGACGACGCCGTGACGAGCGCCGCGTTCCCCGCTATCTCGAGGTCCATGTGCCCAGCGTACACGGTTCGGACCGAAAACGTTTCCCTGGAGGCAAGGGGCCTCGCCCTCCCGTCCTCGCTCTCCGCGACGCGCGCGACGGCCGCCCGGTCGGTCAGGCCTCGTCGAACGTCGCCGTCCCGTCGTCGAAGTCGAGCGTCCCGCGCCCGACGACCGTCGCGTCCGCGGGGAGGTCGGAGAGGACCGCCGCCGACGCCCACAGGTCGTCGAGCTCCTGCGTGTTCCGGATCCAGAGGATCCGGGCCCCGTCGGGGTCGTCGGCCCCGAGCGCGGCGAGCGCGGTCCGGAGCGCGAACTCGTCGTCGGGGGCGACGACCGGGAGCTTCCCCTTCGCGAGCGACCCGCTCGTGAGGACGTTCGCGTACGTCTTCGTCGCGTCCAGCTGTTCGACCGCCGCGGCTCGGGTGAGGTCTGCGAGCCCGATCCCCGTGCCGTTCCCGTTCGTCGCGTCCGTGAGCCCGCGGACGTAGATCAGCTTCACCTCGGGCGTCTCCGGATCCGGCGCGTTCAGCACCCGGTAGCGCCCGACGACGTTCGTGTCCATCCCGGCGCCGGAGATCTCCTTGCCGATCTCGTCGACGACGAGCAGGTCGACGTCGTCGACCGGGAGCGTCGGCATCTCCGCGTTCGCCCGCTCCAACAGCGCCGGCTCCCGGTCGAGGAACGCGCCGCCGGGGACGCCCTCGACGGCGCAGAGCCGCTCGTCGGCGTTCTCGACGAGCGCGACCCCGCCCGCCAGCCCCGCGGCCTCCGCGACGGGGTCCAACGCCGCGGTGAGCGCCTCGACGTACCCCTCGGCTACCGCCGTCGAGTGGAACGCCTTGGCGCCCCGCTGTTTCCCCAGTCCCACGACGGCCATCTTCGTCAGCCCGCTCTCTATCGGTCCGGTGAAATTGGTGTGAGCCTTCACGCGGTTGACGACGACCGTCGCGTCCGCCTCCAGCGCCGCCTCCGCCACGTGGACCGTCAGACCGCCGTCGCCGACCGCGACGGTGTCCACCGGGTTCGTCGCCATCCGGGCGTCGATCGGCGCGCCGACGCGCTCCGCCGTGACGCCGAGCTCGGCGAGCACGTCCAGCTGGCCCGCCGGCGTCGCGCCCCCGTGGCTCCCCATCGCCGGCACGACCACCGGGTCGAAGCCGCGGTCGTCGAGCCCCGCCACGACGGCCGCGACGACCGCGTCGTACGCGTGGATCCCGCGCGACCCAGCCCCGACGGCGACGGTCGCCCCCGGGGCCAGCCGGTCGAGGTCGAGCCGGTCCAGTTCGTCGCGCGCGACCGCCGCCGGGTCGTCGAGCGCGTCGCTCGCGGGCTCCCGGTGGACCCGCGCGAACTCCGGCGTCGGGCGGGGGTCGATCAGCCCGTCGAGGGCCTCGCGGTCCGGAAACTCCATGCCGGGCGGGAGGCGCGCCCGCTACAAATACGTGCGGCCCGGAGCGTCACTCGTCGACCGCGACGCGCGCGAGCGCCCCCGCCAGCACCTCGGCCGCGGCCGCGCAGTCGTCCCAGTCGGTCCACTCCCGGGGGTTGTGCGAGATCCCGTCACGCGACGGAGCGAAAAGCAGCGACGCGTCGGTGACACCTGCGACCCGCATCGCGTCGTGGGCCGCGCCGGAGTGGAGGTCGATCGCCTCGCGCCCGGCCGCGTCGGCCGCGTCGTGCGCCGCCTCTCGGAGGCGCTCGCTCATCGGCGTCGGCGCGACGTCGAACGGGCGCTCGAACGCCGTCTCGACGCCCCGCTCGCGCTCCAGCCGCGCGAGCGAGTCGCGCGCGGCCTCGACGATCGCCTCCATCGACGCGGCCTTGACGTCGCGGACGTCGACCGCGGCCTCGACCCGGCCGGGGACCACGTTCGTCGCGTTCGGATCGACCGACAGCGACCCGACGGTGCCCACCGCCGAGGGCGACGAGGTCGCCACGACGTCGTTCGCCGCGGCCTCGACGTCCAACACGAACTCGCTCGCGGCAGCGAGCGCGTCGGTCCGCCCGTCCATCGGGGTCGCGCCCGCGTGGTTCGCCTCGCCCGCGATCGTCGCCTCGCAGTGGGTGATCCCGGTGATCGTCGTCACGACGCCGGCCGCCGCCCCCGCCTCCTCCAGCGTCGTGTCCTGCTCGATGTGGAGCTCGTAGAACGCCGCCCACGACGCGGGGTCGAGCGTCGTCGGTTCGCCGGCCTCGTCGGTCGGCGCGGCGGCGTCGACCGCTCTCCCCCCGCGGTAGCCGATCCGGTCGAGCGCCTCGCCGAGCGTCTCGCCGTCCGCGTCCGTCAGCGCGAGCGCCTCGTCGAGCGCCAGCTCCCCGGTCGCGACCGACGACCCCAACAGCCCGTTGCCGAAGGTGCCGCCCTCCTCCTCGGTGAAGCTGACGACGCCGACCGGTCGGTCCGGCTCGACGCCCGCATCGCGCATCGCGCGGACACCCTCCAGCGCGGCGTACACCCCGAGCGGACCGTCGAAGATCCCGCCTTCCGGGACGCTGTCGAGGTGACTGCCCGAGACGACCGGGGCCGCCTCCGGGTCGGCGCTCGGCGGGGTCCACGTCCCGAGGACGTTCCCCACGGCGTCGACGGCGACGTCGAGGCCGGCGTCTCGGAGCCGATCGACCAGCCGGTCCCTGGCACGGCGGTTCGCCTCGCTTCCGGGTTGATTCGTTCGCGCGTGCGCGTCCGGGTCGCCCGTCTCGACGCGGCCGAACGCCGCGTTCGCCTCGATGTCCGCGCGGAGCCGGTCCGCGTCCGCTGGGAGCGTCATACCTGAACCGGGCGCTCTGCGATCAAAACGGTTCGGGCTCCGGCGGTCGCGTCGGTCCCGTCACTCGCCGCGTCGCGCGAGCCAGTAGCCCGCCGATCCCAGCCCGAGCCCGGCCCCGAACGCGCGGCTCGCCGTCTTCCCGTTCATCGATCGCCCCGCGGCGACGCCGAGCGCCGCCCACGCCAACGCGATCACGAGGCTTCGACCGGGGCCGCCGCGGAACCGCCGACAGTCCGCGGTCGCCCGCGCGTGCCGGTAGAGGTAGCCGACCGCGAACCCGGTCGCGAACGGTTTCGCCGGAACTCCCCCGCTGCCGGTCCGCGACAGCGCGAGCAGTCCGAGGCCCCAACAGCACTCGATCGCGGCACCTACCGCCCGCACGACGCCGGCCATGCGTCGCGTTCGCATTCGCCACGAATAGCCGTTTCGCCGGGGGCGCGCTCCGATCCCGAAGACACTTTGCGTGCGGCTTCGTGGTGCCAGTCGACATGTCCCCGTTGCTCCTCCAAGGCGCGGCGGCCGGTATCGCCCTCCTGATCAGCCTCGGCTTCCTCGTCGTCCACCTCGCGATGATCGCGTGGACGTACTCGGACGCCCAGAGCCGCAGCGAGCACCCACCGATCCTGTGGGCGCTCGTCGTGTTCTTCGCGCCGCTGCTCGGGATCCTACTGTACCTCATCATCGGCCGCGACTCCTACTGAACTCCCGTCTCGCGCGCCGTCGTCACGAACCTTCGGGGCCGAACTGAGGAATCGGTCACACGCCCCTGAGGACGCTCGTCGCCCCGACGCTCTCGGCGACGACCCACGCGACGAACAGCCCGTAGGCCGCAAGCAGCGCGTACGACTCGCGCGCGTCGAGCGCGAGGCTCGTCCGGAGCGTCACGAAGAGGAGGACGGTCGCGCCCGTCAACACCCCGAGCATCGGCACCGCCGTCGAGAAGTTGACGGCGACCTCGCCGACGATCAGCACCCCGAGCGGGATGGCGACGAGCAGGTCGAAGGTGTTCGACCCCAGCACGTTCCCGAGGCTCGTCGCGGCGCGGTCCTCGCGCGCCGTCCGCACGCTCACGAGGGTGTCCGGCAGGCTCGTCGCGGCCGCCACGACGGTGACGCCGGCGAGGAACTCGGGGACCCCGAAGGTGACGCCGAGCGACTCCACCGACGCCACGAGCCGCTCGACGGCGACGACGATGACCGCCAGCCCGCCCCCGAGCTTCGCCCACTCCCGGCGGACGTCGACCCCGCCGCGCACGCGGTCGATCCGCGCGTCGCCGACGTCCTGGTACTGGATGAAGAGGTAGAGGCCGTACAGCGCGAGCGGGATCACCGCGAGCGAGCGCGGCATCGTCCCGACGATCGGGTCCGTCGACACCGGGAAGTAGATGACCGCGAGCGCGAACGTCACGACCAGCGCGGAGACGGCGAGCATGTAGAACTGCGCCTCCTTGTACACGATCGCGCGACTGGCCTCGAGGTCCTCGTCGCTCCCGAGCCCGGACGCCGCGGGGATCACGAGGACGTTGAAGATGGCCGACCCGACGAGCGCCCCCACGCCCATGTCGAAGACGCCCGTGACGGCGGTGACGAGGACGCTCACGAGCTCCGGGAAGCTCGACCCGACCGCGACGACCACCGACCCCTGAACCACCGCCGGGAGCCCGTAGTACCCCGACAGCGTCTCGGCGGCCTCCTCCAGCCAGCCGCTCCCGATCCAGATGAAGGCCGTCGCCGCGGCGATCACGAGGACGTGGACGAGCGGCGTGTCGGGGAGGGCGCCCGTCACGGCGCTAGCGTACGTGTTTCCCGGCCAACTCCCACAGCCGGTCCGCGATCCCGTCGTCGAGGTCGTCGCGGGCGACGCGCCACTCCCAGTTGCCGTCCAGCGTCCCGGGCTCGTTGAACCGCGACTCGCTGCCGAGCCCGAGCAGGTCCTGGACCGTCGTCACCGCGAGGATCGCGTCCGACCCCCACACCTCGTCGATGATCGCCCACTCCGGCGGCTCGTCGGGGTCGCTCCCGACGTTGTACCGGAAGCAGTCGCGCTGCTCGGCGGGGAGGTCGTCGAAGTAGCCGACCCAGGTGTCGGTGTCGTGCGTGGAGGTGTAGCCGACGACGCCCTCGCCGTAGTGCATCGGCTGGTACTCGTTCCCCTCCGCGCACCAGTCGGCGTACTGCGGGACGCGCATCCCCGGGAAGCCGAACTCGGCCATCAGCTCGTCCATCGCCGGCTCCTCGAAGCCGAGGTCCTCGGCGATGAACGGGGCCTCGCCCAGCCCGCGCTCGACCGCTTCGAACAGCTCGCGCCCGGGGCCGTCCCGCCACTCGCCGTCCGCGGGGTCGTCGCTGTCGGCGGGGATCGCCCAGTACTTCACGAAGCCGAGGAAGTGGTCGAGCCGCGCCACGTCCGCGAGGTCGAACAGCCGGCGGAACCGGTCGAGCCACCAGTCGTACCCCGACTCGGCGAGCCGCTCCCAGTCGTACAGCGGGTTCCCCCACCGCTGCCCGTCGTCGCCCGCGTTCGGCGGCACGCCCGCGACCGCGGTCGGGCGGTTCCCCTCGTCGAGCCGGAACGCCTCCGGGCTCGCCCACACGTCCGCGGAGTCGAGCGCGACGTAGATCGGCACGTCACCGACGATGGACACCCCCTCGTCGGCCGCGACCGCACGCAGGTCGCGCCACTGGCGGTCGAACGTCCACTGGACGAACGCGCGGAACCGGATCTCCGCCGCGTGCTCCTCGCGCGCCTCGGCGAGCGCGTCCGGGTCCCGCGTCCGCAGCGGCGCGGGCCACTCCGTCCACACGTCCTCCGGCCGGGCGTCCGAGAGCGCCCGGAACAGCGCGTAGTCGCCGAGCCACGGCTCGCGCTCGCGGAACGCGTCGAGCGCCGCGCGGTCCCCCTCGGTCGCCCGCTCCTCGAAGCGCTCGAAGGCGGTCCGCAACAGCGGGAGCTTGTACTCCCGCACCGCGCCGTAGTCGACGCGGTCGGTCGGGAACTCGGGGACCGGACGCAGGTCCGCCTCGTCGAGCCAGCCGTCGTCGACGAGCCCCTCGGGGTCGATGAACAGCGGATTGCCGGCGAACGCGGACGGCGACTGGTACGGCGACTCCCCGGCCACGGAGAGCGTCGGCCCGATCGGACAGATCTGCCAGTGGTCGACGTCGGCGTCGCCGAGGAACGAGAGGAACTCGCGCGCGCCCTCGCCGAGGTCGCCGATCCCGTACGCCCCCGGCAGCGAGGTGACGTGGCAGAAGACGGCGTCGGAGCGGTCGAATCGCATACGCCTCCCTGCGCCCCCCACCGACTTCAAACGTTGCGTACGTCCCGACCGCGTTCGGGCGTATCGAGGCGGGCCGAATCCCGGCTACGGGACCCACCGATCGGGCCCGAGAGGTCGGCTACTCCCCCGCGACCGGCACCACCGCAACCTCGTCGACGCGGATCCGCTCGGTCCCGTCGGCGTCCTCGACGACGCACCGCTCGCCGGAGACTAGGTCGCGCTCGCCGTGGTCGGCCTCGACCGCGACGCTCGCCTCCGCCGGCGCGAAGTTGAGGACGACGACGAGCGCCTCGTCGCCGTCGCGCCGCCGGAACGCCACCACGTCGTCGGGGTGGACGTCGCCGCTGGCGACGATCGGCCGCTCCGAGAGGTCGCCGCTCGCGACGTGGTAGTCGACCCGGGAGACGTCGCCGGCCGGCCCGAGCGCCGGGTGGTCCCGCCGGGTCGCGAGGAGGTCCTCGTAGCGGTCGCGGACGTCTTCGCGGGCGTGGTCCCACGCGATCGCGTCCCGGCGGCCGCGCTGGCCGATCTCCTGGCCGGCGTATACCATCGGCACGCCCGGCAGGGTCATGATCGCCGCGCCCGCGGCGGCCGCGGCGGCGTCGCCGCACTCGACGCGATAGCGCGTCTCGTCGTGGTTCTCGATGTACTGGAGGAACTCGGCGTGGTCCGGGAACCCGATCTCCGCGCGCTGGTCGATCGCGTCGAGGACGCTCGCCGCCGGCTCCGCGCCGCGACCGACCTGCCGGAGCTGGAAGTACAGCGTCGCGTCGAAGTGGACGTCGAACATCCCCTCGTGGAAGCCGGGGATGTACGGGATCGTCTCGTCCATCAGGAGGAACTCCCGGTCGATGTCCTTCACGCGGTCGCGAAGCTCGCGCCAGAACGAGTCCGGGACCGCCCACGCCATGTCGCAGCGGAACCCGTCGACCAGCGGCGCCCACTCGTCGACCACGTCGAGCAGGAACCGCCGCACGTCGAGGTTCGCGTGGTTCAGGTTCGCGATGAGCTCCCAGTCGAAGTAGGTGCCCGGCTCGCCCGACTCCTGCCACTCGTAGCGGTCGCGGTACGGCGAGTCGGGGTTCCGGTAGGCGTCGCGGAACCACTCGTGGTCGCGCGCGGTGTGGTTGGCGACGAAGTCGAACAGCACGCGCATCCCGTGGTCGTGAGCGGTCTCGACCAGCGCCTCGAAGTCGGCGCGGTCGCCGAGGTCGTCGGCGGTGTCGAAGAACTCGACGATGTTGTAGCCGTGCGGCTTCCCGTCGTGGCCGAGCACCGGCGTGAGCCACAGCGTGTCGACGCCGAGCTCCGCGATCCGGGGGATCCGCTCCGCGATCGCGTCGAACGCCGCACCCTCGTCGGCGTCCGCGAAGGTCCGGACGAATATCTCGTAGACGGAGGCGTCCCGCGTCCACGCCGGCGGATCGTTGAGCCGCACCGTCTCGAAGTCGGGCGCGCCCGGCGTCAGCGCGGCCTCGCCGCCGGCGTCGTCGGCCGCGGACTGCCCGCGCACGACGGCGGCCGCGTCGGCGACGCTCACGCGCGGGTCGCCGTCCGGGTCGTGCGCGACCGCGACGGCGTGAACGCGGAGGCGCTCCGGCACCGCGTCGAGCGGCACGCGGAGCTCGCCGCCGTCGTCGCTCACGCGCAGCGCGTCCCGCGGGTTGGTTCGCCCCGTCTCGACGGCGGTCGCGACGTCGCGGTCGTCGACGACGAACGTCACCGAGAGGTCGTCGGCGTCGAGCGCGGACTCCGGGTTCGGCGTCGCGACCGCGGTGAACACCGCCGCCCCGGCGCTCTCGCTCTCCGAATCGGCTCCCTCCTCGTAGGCGACGCTCGCGTCCAGTTCGACCCGCGGCCGCCCCACGCCCTCGTGCCGCTCTCGCGCGGCGTAGTCGATCGGTCCGTCGTCCGCGTCGCGGTCGCGTATCGCGGTTCCGCTCCCGCCGGAGACGTCGACGCCCTCGTAGCTCGCGGGGAACGCGCGGACCGTGAGCAGGTGGTCGCCGTCGGGGGCGTCGAGCCCGAGGAGGTAGCGGCCCGGTACGTCGGGCGTGAACTCGGTCACGGACTCGTCGCCGACGGTCGCCTCGCTGCCGGGCGGGGCGTCGGCGACGCGCCAGGCGTAGGTCGCGTCCGGGTTCGGGTCTCGCGGCGCCAGTTCCGTCCGCTCGCCGGTCGCGAGGAAGCGCGGGGGTCCGGGGTGGTGCATGTGACGCCCATCGACGCCCGGGGCCTTCGGTGTTGCTCTTGTTTCGGTGAGATCTGCCCCGCGCGGCGTCCGTTCGGACACCGGCCGCGGTCGTCAAGGCTTTTACTCCGGCCGGCGCAGGGCGGGTATGCGACTGCGTACCGCCCTTACGGAGCACGAACGTCGGCGCGGGGAGCGCTACCCGGCGGAACACTCGATGACCGCCGGCGCGTTCACCGGCGACGACGGCCGACTGGTCCACGTGGGGCCGGACGGGACCGTCCACGACTGTTCGTACTCCCTCTCCGAAGTCGGCGGCGCGGACCGGCTCCGGATGGGGATCACCGCCGGGCGCGGCGTCCGCTGGTTCGACGACCTCGAGACGACCCGCCAGCACTACGACGGCGACACCCCGCTCGTCGAGACCGAGTACGACGCCGGCCGCTACACCATCCACCAGTTCGACCTCGTCGTGAGCGACACCCACCTCACGCACGTCGAGCTCCGCGGCTCGCCCCCCGCCGACGCGGAGATCGTGGCCGCCTACGCGTTCTCGCCCGACATGGTCGAGGGCCGCGTCGGCAACATGGTCCACGACGGGGCCGGCCCCGACGACGGCGGCGTCGTCGAGGTGCACCACCGGTCCGAACACGACTTCCTCACCGCCTCGACCGGCCTCTCGAACGCGCACGGCCAGCGGCTGCGGACGATCCCCGAGCTGCTCGGCGAGGAGGACGACGGCTTCCCGCACCGCGGCGAGATCGACCGGCGCGAGGACTCGCGGCTCACCCCGGACGTCGTCGTCCGCGCGCCGTTCGAGCGCGACGGGCGCACGGAGCGCGTCACGCTCGCCGGGCGCGCCGTCGTCGACCGGCGCGCGGCCCGCGACACCGGCGACGACGCGAAGGACGCCCTCACCGACGGGATCGACCGCCAGCGCCGGATCGAGACGGTGTCGAACATCGCCACCGCGTACCCCGACGCCGACGACCTCCGCGAGGCCGCGGACGGGCGCGGGCCGGACGTCCCGGCCGACGCCCCGCGCCGGTCGGTGATCGCGAGCGACCTCCGCGCGCTCGACCTGCTCACCGCCGAGTCCGGGGGCCGGATCGCCGCCCCCGAGTTCGACCCGTTCTACTCGACCTCCGGCGGCTACGGCTACACGTGGTTCCGAGACGAGGCGACCGTCTCGACCGCGCTGCTCGACGCGAGCGACGAGCTCGGCCTCGACGCCGACGAGGAGCTGCTCGCGGCCGCGAGCTTCTTCTGCCGGACGCAGGACGCCGACGGCTCGTGGCCCCACCGCGTGTGGGCCGACTCCGGGAAGGTCGCGCCCGGCTGGGCGAACGCCCGGATCGAGGGCGCGAACGCGACCCCCGGCCCGAACGACCAGCTCGACCAACCGGCGACGGTCGTCGCGTTCCTCGCGAGCCTCCGCCGCGAGGCCGACCTCCCCGAGGAGTGGCGCGACCGGATCGACGAGACGATCGCCGACGCCGTCGACTTCCTGCTTGAGACGACCGAGGACGACGGGCTCCCGCGCCGCTGTCAGAACTGTTGGGAGAACGCGCTCGGCCGCTTCACCCACACCGGCGCGGAGTACCTCCGGGCGTTCGCCGCCGTGGCGCGCGCGCCGGTCGACGAGTCGCTCCGGGCCGACGCGGCGGCCGCCGCCGACGCCGCGCTCTCGGGGCTCGACGACCGCTGGAACCCGGAGACGGAGCGGTTCCTCCAGCGCGCGAGCGAGGAGGGTCAAGACGCCCGCGCCGACGCGAGCACCTTCGCGCTCGCGACCGCGGCCACCGAGTACGCGGCCCTGCTCGACGACGAGGCCGGTTCCGACGACGGCGCGGCCGCGGGCGACGCCGCGGCCACCGACGGCTCCGGCTCCGCCGGCGTCGACGCCGTCGCGGCGAGCGAGTTCGACCGCTTCCTCGACCGCGTCAACACCCACGTCCGGCAGTCGATCGAGGCGCTCCGGCGCGAGACGTCCGCGGTCGAGGGGCTCGTCCGGTTCGCCGGCGACGACTGGCGCACGGCCGAGCAGGGGGCCGCGAAGGTGTGGTCGATCGCGACCCTGTGGGGCGCCACCGCGGCGGCGACGCTCGCCGGCGTGGTCGAGGAGCGCGGCGGGGCGGCCGAGCCGCTGTTCGCCGACGCCCGCGACCTCTACGCGCTCTGCGGCCCGGACGGCCCGTTCGTCAACGAGGCGGGGCTGTTCGCGGAGCAGGTGTTCGACGACGGCGACCTCGACAGCGCGACCCCCATCGCGTGGTCCCACGCGCTCCGGATCGACGCCACGGTGACGCTCGCGAGCCACGGCGAGCTCCCGGTCCCGCACGACCGCGAGACAGGCCCCGAGGCGGCGCCGCACTGGACGACCGGCCGGAAGTTCGGCGTCGGCACGCCCGCCGACTACGACGCCGACGACCCCGTCCCGGTGTGGTTCACGCTCACCGAGGGGGCGCTCACCGAGGCGCGGTTCCCCCGGATCGACGTGATGAACGTCCGGACGGTCGACTTCCTCGTCGCGGACCCCGACTCCGAGTACGCGATCCGGACCTTCGACGAGACGGGCCACGTCTCGACGACGGAGACGATCGAGCGGACGACGGAGCCGGCGGCCGACGACGCGCTCGCGTACGTCCAGACGATCCGCGAGACCGGCGACGGCCACGGCCACAACTGGACGCTCACCGCCGAGTACGCGGTCGACACGAACGGCACCGCGATCCTCGCCGACGTCCGGTTCGAGGGGAGCCGCGAGTACGACGTGTACGTCCTCGCCGACGTGACCATCGCCAACGTCGGCACGAACGACCGCGCCGAGCGGATCGACGGCGACGGCGGAGCGCACCTGCTCGCGCGTAAGGACGACCCCGACCGCGACCCGGGCAAGCTCGTCGACGCCGACGGCGAGACGTTCGACAGCGCGCTCGCCCTGGCCAGCGGCGGCGGCTTCGACTGGGCGAGCGCGCTCCCGGCCGGCGGCGAGGCGACGGACGCGCTGTTCGGCGACGGCGAGCGCGTCGAGGAGTCGGCCGAGGCGACCGGCAACGTCGTCCTCGCCGGCCTCGTCGGGAGCGGCGAGATCGTGATGGACACGGTCGCGCTCGGGTTCGCCGAGGAGTCGGACACCGCCGCCGCGCTCGGCGAGGCGGAGGGCGCGCTCGCGCGCGGCTTCGACGACGTCGCGGACGCGTACGCCGAGACGTGGCGCGCGTGGCTCGCCGACCGCGACCTCCCCGACTCGGTGGCGGGCGCGCCCGCCCTCGCGTCGCAGTACCGGTTCGCGCTGATGACGCTGGCGGCCGTCGAGGACAAGGCCCAGGACGGCGCGGGGATCGCGAGCCCCTCCGTCCCGTGGGGCGAGACCGAGTACGCCGCCGAGAACCGCGGCTACGGCTACAACTTCGTCTGGTCGCGCGACCTCTACCAGGTGTTCACGGCGCTGATCGAGATGGACGAGCTCGAGCGCGGCGCGGACGCGCTGGCCTACCTCTACAACACCCAGCAGGACGACGACGGGTTCCTCCCGCAGAACACCTACATCGACGGCCGGACCCGGTGGGGCGGCGAGCAGATGGACAACATCGCGTTCCCCTCGGTGATGGCCTGGCAGCTGTACGAGCGCGGCGTGACGCTCGACGACGCGGGGTACACCTACGACCAGGTCAGCCGCTCGCTCGACTACATCGCCGCCAACGGTCCGGAGACCGCACAGGAGCGCTGGGAGGAGGAGGCCGGCTACTCGCCGTCGAGCATCGCGGCCGAGATCGCCGGGCTGGTCTGCGGCGCGGCGCTGGCGCTCGCGGAGGCCGACCGGCGCGAGGCGAGCGGCGCGACGGCCGGCGAGTCGCCCGAGTCCCTTCGCGCCGACGCGCTCGCGTGGCTGGGGCTCGCGGACGACTGGACTGCGCGCGTCGAGGAGTGGACCGCCACCGCGACCGGGACGGACCGCCACGAGGAGACGCCGTACTACCTCCGGATCACGGCCGACGGCGACCCCGAGTCCGGGCGGCCGCGGACGATCGCCAACGACGGGCCGACGTACGACGAGCGGGAGATCATCGACGGCGGGTTCCTCGAACTCGTGCGCCTGGGGATCAAGCCCGCCGACGACCCCGTCGTCCGCAACTCCGTCTCCGTCGTCGACGACTCGATCCGGGTGGACACGCCCCACGGCGCGGCCTGGTACCGGTACGTCGGCGACGCGTACGGCGAGATCGCCGTCGGCGACCCCGGCGCGCCGTGGGCCGGCACCGGCGACGGTCGGGGTCGCCTCTGGCCCATCTTCACCGGCGAGCGCGGCGAGTACGAACTGCGTGCCCGCGCCGACGGCCCGGACGCGTTCGGCGGCACCGACGACGCGGCGCTCGAACCCGAGAGCCTGCTGGAGACGATGGCCGGGTTCGGTAACTCCGGGCTGATGCTCCCGGAGCAGGTGTGGGACCGCGAACACCCGACGAAGTACGGCTGGGAGTTCGGCGAGGGCACCGGGGGGGCGACCCCGC
>ERZ1034573.98-NODE-98-length-23260-cov-45.895066_pt1 | contig 23260 bp, 18 predicted proteins | sample MGYA00520641_ERZ1034573 | MGnify/ENA primary metagenome ERZ1034573 (study PRJEB33760, sample SAMEA4777724) | hypersaline lake metagenome | biome: hypersaline environment; feature: brines | place: Spain | collected 2014-08 | depth 0 m ...
TCCTCCTCCACGTCCGATCGCTCCAGGTAGAAGGAGGTCTGGGTGGCCCCGTATTCCGTGCGGTACCGGCCGCTCTCCTCCAATTTCCGGCGGTCCAGCACGTAGGTCCCCCCCTGTCGGGTTTTGTAGAACCCCATCACGTTCCCGCTTCGGGGCTTCTGGTGCACGTACACCTTCGTCGGGGTCACCTTCTGAATGTCGTGCTCGTGGATCATGCTCTTGCCATCGAGCCCGCTGACGGTGCGGAAGACCGTCTCGTGATCGTCGGCGTCGCGCTGAATGTCATCGCCCATGGAGTTGAGACCGCTCGTCCGAGAAATGCAGGCACAGCACCGGCACTCGGGGGTGCCGTTCGCGTTTTATGGAAGACGACCAAGACACGTTCGCCCCGTGGGACGCAGCGGCCCTCGTCGTGTCTGGAGGCATCCGGGGCGTGCGCCCTGTCGTCGGTCGCCTCCACGTGCCCCAGCGCCGCGAGCGTCTCCAGCAGTTCGCGCACGTCGGCCCGGCGGGCACACTCCGAAAGCACGTCTTCACTTCGCTCAGGGCGCGGTGGACGTGCTGGGCGACCGGCTCGACCGTGAGCGGCGCGTTCGCGTGGGTCATGACAGCGCGGACGGCCTGGACCCGCGGCGTGAGGCCGGACGGCCAGTCGTGCGGCTCGCGGAGGACGCCATCGCCTCCCACCTCAATGTCCAGCTCCGCTTGCGCCTCAACGGTCTCGGGGGCCTGGTACGCCGGACGGAGGTACCGGACGTTGCCTTCTTCTCTCCCCCGCCGCTCGGCGTTGAGATCATGGGGAAATCCAAGCGGGTCACCAAGGAGACCGATCAGATTTATGGTTCGCGGTCGTAGCTGGAGAGGTCGTCGTCCAGTGCCCAGATGAACACCCGGCGGGACGGATGGCGCTCACATTCATCGTGGAATGCTTCGACGATGGACATGTCATCAAAGCCCACTTCTTGCTGGGCATAATCGGGAAACTGTGCCAGCCACTGTCGGAGCTCGTCTTCCTCATTGATGTCCGTAGGCGTGAACGGATTTTCGCCCTGAAGCGCCAAATCGACCTGTTCTCCAAACCGTTCAGCGGCACTTCGTCGCTGACGGCCATCCCCATTCTGTGCGATATGATTACCTGTTTCGTAGATCGTCGCAAGCGGGAGTAACAGAGTTGCCCCTTCGTCAATCAGCTCTTCGAGACGTTGAAGGACCTGCTCCCGTTCTTGACAAAGATTGGGGACTTCCAAGATATTGCAGAAGACAGAGGTATCAACGATGCAAATGCTCATCAGCACAGGTAAAGCAGTCCGAGTACACCACGTATGAGCACAGCCCACGTAGCAACTACTTCACCGATTCGAGCCAGGCCTTATCCTTCTTTCGCTGTTCTTCCGGATCCGATTGTTCATGCAGGTACTGTTCGATGATGCCCCGTGTCATGAGGCGGCCAAGGGGCCCTCGCGCCACGAGGTCCGGATACTTGCGCAGGTCTTCAAGTCGGATGAGGCGACTGTCCCCTTCATCCGGATCCCTGTAGCAGCAAACGACGTGCGGCACCGAATTGTCAGGAAGCGAGTCGAGAAGAGCAGGGTTGTGACTCGTAAGCACAACGCGAAGATTCCGCTCTTGAGCGATACGCTGGATGCTTTCGAGGAGCATCCCTGCCCGACTCGGATGGACGCCGTTATCGATCTCTTCGATGGCTATAAGAGACCCCTGTGGCGCAGAAAGCACCGCTACCCCAACGGCTAACACACGAAGTGTACCGTCGGAGAGTATGGGAGCATCCCACGCTTTTTTTCGCCCTCCAAACGATTCGGTAAGCTCCACCATCACCTCATTTCGAGGCGTCTCAATGAAGCTGATGTTCTGAAAGTCTTGCTCGGGAAGGGCTTCAATGAAGTCGAGAATTTCGTCTTTGCGATCCTGGTGTTGACACAAATTGTAAAGGACACCTGATAGATTGCGCCCATCTCCCCTCAGCTCCGTCTCATTCGCAAAACTATACTCTCGCATGCGACGAGGATCGGGATCAAGAAAAAGAATTTCGCCAAGCGCACTCCGAAACCGGTCCGTAATATCGGGAATCTTTTTCTGCGCCTCCTCCTTCCCGAATCGAGAAGGCGTATCGAGCTGCGTGAGTATCGCCCTTTGGTTAGAACATGCAATCTGGGGCTTCCGTCCCCCCCGCGCAAAATTATTGTAGGCAACTTTCACCTCGTACCCGTACTCATCTGGAGAGTGGACAATTTGGTAGAGCGGTACCTTTGAATGATCCCCATAGATGCTCTCTTCCACGATGTATAGATCATCGTCTTCAATCTTGAGTGTCACCTCAAAGTGCTCCCAGGGCTTGGTACTTGTCAGGGAGCATCCCAGCGAAAATGACTCAGCACCGTGGTACCCCAGAGTTTCGAGGGATCCTCGAATAGTAATGTCATCTTCTTGCACAGCACGAAGCGCATCATCAAGCCGCTGTCCTTTGGAAAGCCACGAGAGAAATCGGATGCCTTCCAGCGCGTTGCTCTTACCGGAAGCATTTGTTCCAATAAGAAGCGTGAGTGGAGCGAGGGGGAATCTGGCTTCTCGGTAGCTCTTGAAGTCCTCGTACCGAAATTCGCTAAACATAGGCCTTCAGTCCCAATGCAGTGGGGGGCAGTGTGTGATCCACCTACGGTATTCGTCTCGCCTTGTTGAAGACCCTCTCTCCTATGTTGCGTGCGCCCTGTCGTCGGTCGCCTCCACGTGCCCCAGCGCCGCGAGCGTCTCCAGCAGTTCGCGCACGTCGGCCCGGCGGGCACACTCCGAAAGCACGTCTTCACTTCGCTCAGGGCGCGGTGGACGTGCTGGGCGACCGGCTCGACCGTGAGCGGCGTTGCCCTGCTCGGAGGCGCCGGAGAACTGCCAGCGCTCGATGAGGGCGTCGACGAGCATAGAGGAAGTGCGTTGCACAGAACACAGGGGACATCGACGAAAGCGGCGGCCATAACCTATGCTCACAGGCCCCGAGGATCAATGCGCTCCATTCAGGAGACGGAGTCGTCCCCCCACCGTCGCTTCGTCTCGCGTGTTGCACCGGTGTGCCCCCGAAGCCGCCATTCCCGCGACGGACGACGCTTTGGAGCAACGCTGTGCTGCAGGGCAGGAGACGGCTTCTGCCGGACGAGGCCCTCATCCTGTCGCTTCAGACGTGATCTGGAGCCGATCCGTCCAACGGCCCGAGCCGATTCTGGCAACTGGATGGGCTCTGAATCAATACTGCATCGAGTTCCCCGCACGCAGTCCGGCCAGCACGGGGCTCGGAGACAGGGCGTGTGCCCTAGCCTGGAGGTAACAAGCCGGTGATCCCTCCCCACTTTCCTGGATCGTCTGTCGCCCCCCTGCCGTGGGTAAACCTCCGATCCGATACAAGTCTTTGCCCCTCTCATGCGCATTGTCCTCCGTGCCGCTGCTCTCCTCCCGTTGCTGATCGCTGGTCTCGTCGGGCTGGCCGGCGCCCCGGCCCAGGCCCAACAGGTCGCCGCGACAATTGACTCGACCGCGAGCCTCGTCCACTACACCGGCACGGCCCCCCTCCACAGCTGGCGGGGCACGAGCCGGAGCGTCCAGGGGAAATTCGTCCTGCGGCCCCGTCGGCCCGACAGCAGCCGCGCCGTCATCCGCATTCCGGTGGCCAGCTTCGACAGCGGCAACAGCACGCGGGACAGCGGCATGCGCGACGTGACCGAGGCGGACGCGTACCCGTTCGTCACCTTTCGGGGGACGGACTTCTCGCCCTTGACGTGGGGCCGCGGCGCCTCGGGCTATCGGGGCGGATGGGCCGTCTCGGGGGAGCTGACCTTCCACGGCCGCACCCACCCGCTGCGCGATACGGTATCGGTGGAGGTGGCCGGGGACACGGTGCGGGCGCGGGCCGAGTTTGACGTGTCCCTGACCCGGTTCGACGTCGAGCGCCCCGGCTTCATGGGCTTTACCGTCGGCGACACGATTCGCATCGACGCCCAACTCGCCGGGCCCATCGCGCCGGACACGCTCGCCTCGCGGTAATACGGATCGGCGAGCGCGATGCGCCGCAGGCCCACCCCTGAACCAGGCCTGCATCAGCGATTCGGGCTGGGCCCGGCTCTTACCCAACGCCACTACGCGCCCTCGGCCTGCGTGCGCACCCGCTCCGCAATGTCGTCGATCTGATCCTGTGCGCGGGCCAGAAGCATCGGCACGGTGCGGCGGCGCACCTCATCCTTGTGGGCAAGGTAGGTGTCCAGCTCGTCCTGGGTAAGATGCCCCACCACCATCCCCAGGAGCGTCCGCTTGAGGCGGCCGTCCTCCTTCATGAGATTGCGGAGGCGGTCGCGCTGGTCGACCCGGTCCATCGCCGCGAAGCCAACCCCGTAGCGCGCCAGCCGCTCGGCCACGAGGCGCAGGATCGTCGGGTTCAACAGCTTCAGGATGGGGCGCAGCGTCTCGTTCTGGAACTGCTCGACGGGCCGCGACTCGGCGGTGTCGAGGTCCAGCACGGGCCGCACCCGCCGCAGCCGCTCGGCCCGGGCGGTGGTGCTCCAGAGCGTGCTGCTCACCAGCTCCACGCTGTTGCCGGCCGGGTCGCGGACGTAGAGGGACCGCTGCCCGTCGCCCCACTGCGTCGTGTCCTCCACCGCCACGTCGTGCCGGTTGAAGTGGCGGCGCCACGCGGCCAGCTGGTCGGTCGGCACCCCGAACGCGACGTGCACCGGCCCCTCCGCGCCGTGGGCCGGCAGCGACGTCCGGTCCCGGCTGGCGGCCGGATCAAAGACGTGGACCACGCCCGGGCCGCACCGGAAGGTGATGTGGTTGCCCTCCGTGCGAAGCATCACGTCCAGCCCCAGCACGTCGCCGTAAAACTGCTCGGCGGCCGCCAGGTCGTCGGCGTAGAGGCTCGTTTCGAGGGCGAGGCGGGGCGGGGTCGGCATCGCGTATCGACGGCGTGGGGCTGAGGATGAGCACGGAGGCGCGGCGCCCGCATTTTCGAGCACCGACCTCCCAAACGCCCGCCGGCCTAGCGCGTTGCCCGCACAATCTCTTCGAGTTGGAGATTGTTGTACGTTACCGTTGCGGGGGCAAAGAGCTGGGTGCCGTAGGCCGTGCGCCAGTCGCTATGGGTGGCCAGCTCGAGCGTCTGCGGGGGGTGCACCTCGAAGGCCACCGTGTAGGGGTCGTCGGGCGCGCCGGGAAGGGCGATGTTGCGGGCGTAGTGGAAGTTGTCCGTCTGGTTCACGTGGGGCACCAGCGTCGCCTTCTTCACCTGGCCCGTCTCCTCGTTCGTGACGGTCGCGAAGAGGCGGAGGTACGGCACGAAGCCGCCCGCGGGCGCCCCCACCTCGTCGCTCGCCGCCTCGGTCCAGCCCGACAGCACCTCCAGGTGCAGGTCCGAGCGCGACTCCGAGAGGTTCTGGGCCGCCGGCTCCACGTCCCCGGCCGGCGCGACCAGGAAGGTCATCTTCACCCCGGGACCGAGCACCTCTTCGCCAAAGACCTGTTCCTGGGCCTGGGCGGGGGAGGCCTGCAGCAGCAGGCCCGCGACAACGAGCGACAGCAGGACACGAAGGGACGTCATGGCAGAACAAATGGGTTGGTGGCGTGGGCTCGATGCAGTCGGCGAACCGTCGGTGGAGGCGGCCTCCAATTTAGAACGGTTCTAAATAGTAGAGGCAGGGTACCTCACAGTCCGCCCTGTATCAAGGGCCGGCGGGCGAAGATCGGTCAAAAGTGGTCCCTCCGACATCCGGACCGGACGCGCTCAGTCCTCCTGCTGGAATTTGTCGAGCCGGACGACCTGGGTGTCGGAGACAAACATCACGCCCGAGCTCTTCTCGAAGAGGGGCGTGAGGCCGTCCACGATGGTTTGAATCGCCTCCTCCTGGCCGACGGCAAAGAACATGACCAGCCCGTCCCGGTCGTTGAAGAGCAGGCGGCCTTCGTGGAAGCCGTGCTCGCCGCGGCCGGTCACGTTGTGGTGGATCGTGTACCCGCTCACCGTCGACTCGTCGAGGAGGTCTTTCACGAAGGGCTCTTTCTCCCCCCGCACGATGATTTCGATTTTTTTGAGGGGGTGCAGCGTATGCTGCGTGTCCGCGTGGTTCGTGTCGTCGCTCATGGGACTGTGCGGTCTCAATTCGACTCTGGGTGCGATGTGCGTCTCCTGGGCTCAGGACGGCACCCCGGCGGACGCCGGCGCCTTCGTTGCCGTTGACGCGTCGGGGGCGGGCCGTGCGTGCCAGCCCCCGCCGGGCTGGTAGCGCACAAACGCGTCGTCCTGCTCCGGGTCCATCACCGTGAGGTGCATCCACTCGTGATCGAAGAGGTGGGCCACGGCGGCGTGGCGGTCGAGGATGGCCTCCACCCGGTCCGTGGGCGCCTGGATGAGGGCCATGAGGCGGAGCGGCCGGTGGTGGACGTGCTCGTCGTCGGCCTTCAACGACTGCAGGGGCAGGCCGCTCATGAGGTCGCCCCCGTTGCCCTGCACCACCCCCAGCTTGCCCACTACGTTCTGGGTTACCTTCGACCCGCTGCCGTAGGCGGCGTTGTCGACCGTGGAGAAGTAGTACTGCGTATTGATCCACTCTCCCACCACCAGCGGGCCGGTCATGATGTTTTCCAGCGCCGTGCCGTCGTCGTCCGTCGCCCAGTCGTAGGAGTGTAGGAAGCACCGCCCGTCGAGGTCGAGCCCGCGCGTCAGCGCGCGGGGGCCTACGATGAAGGCGGCGTTGCCGGCCAGGCCCCACTCCGGCCGGGTCTCCGCCCAGTCGGCCGCCCGGCGCTCCGTCTCCCGCACGGCCGCCGCCGGGCGGCCCTCGTCGACGGACGTGTTCAGGGTGCGGACCCGCTCGGTGGCCGCGTCGGCCTGGGCCGCGTGCAGGTCGCGCCGCAGGCGATCGAGCGCGTCGGGGGCGACGGGGGGATCGTCCTCGTCCACGAAAAGGGCAATCTCGTCGGTCGTCGTGTTGTGCTGTCCGGCGAGAAAAACGGTGTCGTCCGGAATCGCGATCCCGCGCTCCCGCAGGGCCTCCTGCACGGCGTCCTCGTTGCAGATCGCGGCGAGCACGCGGGCGTTGGGCCCGCCCGGATTGCCCGCGCACGCCCCGCAATCGAGACTGGCCTTGTACGGGTTGTTGGGGGTTTGGCTGCCGTGCCCGGTGAACACGACGACCGGCGCGAAAGTGTCCGTCCAGCCCATCAGGCGGAAGGCGGCCTCGGCGTAGAGCACCTTTGCCTCGTCGGCGAGGCCCACAGGCAGGCCGTCCTCCGCCTCCGCGTCGGCGGGGGGCGCCCGGTCCACGGTCGGCTCGCAGAAGGACGCCGGGCCCGGCAGCCAATCGTCCAGTGCCTCATCGAGGCGGGACAGCCCGGACGGGGCGAGCGTCCGCGCCGCCATGGCCGCCCCGAAGAAGCCGCCACTCCCCTCCACGAAGCCGAACACCGCCGCGACGTTCTTCTTGAGCGTCTTCAGGAGCGCGGCCCCCGCCTTCTGCAGCCGGGCCCACCAGTCGTAGCGTTCGGCCTGGGCCCGATGCGGCTCGGCGGGCCGCTCCATAATTCGGTGCTTCGGGTCCACGATCGGCGGGCAGGACTTCACCCGCTCCTCCGTGCCGTAGGGCTGATGCTGCATGGGCACCCCAAAGAACCCCGCGTAGCCGTGCGTCTCGTAGGGGCCCTGCTGCTCGATGTGGCGCCGAATCACCTCCGACCGCGTGTCGATGCAGAACACCAGCTGGGCGTCCGGGCGGCCCGCGTCCGACGCCGACGGGGGCGTCTGCTGCGTCTGCCGCAGGTCGTCCAGCAGGCGCGTGCGGTAGCTCTCCTCCCAGGCCCGCAGCCAGATGCGGGGCAGGACGGGCTGGTCGGTGCCGTTCGCCGGCAGCTCGTCGGTCCGATCCGGCGCGATGGCCGCCCCCATCCGATCGGCGAGGGTGAGGCGCACCGCCAGGTACTCGGTCAGGGAGATGGGGTGGGCCGCCTGCCACGCCGTGTCGGCGCGGCGCGACCGCCACTTGATGAAGCCCGTCCACCCCGGCAGCGCCGTCAGGTGGTGCACGAAGATCGGCTCCCAGCGTGCCTCCGGGTAGCTTTCCAGGACCGCCTCGAACGCCTCGACCACAGTGCCGGGCAGGTCCGACGGGCGGTCGACGCCGGGGATGTCGCCGTCATACGGGGCCACCGTCCGCCAGGCCGCGTAGAAGCCGTCCTCCCGGTTCGGCATGGGCCAGGCGGCCTGCCCCTGATCCAGGAAGGCCGCGAGCCACTTCGTCAGCACGCGGTCGAGGGGCTGGTCGGCGGGCGCCGCGTCGCGGCCCGCAGCGTCGGCGTCCATCCGGTCCAGCAGGACCTCGGGGCGCTCCGTGATGCCGTGCTCGGCGAGGTGGCGGGTCAGCACGTCGGCGTCGATCTCGCCGTTCTCCCACGCCTGCCGGAACACCGTCGGGCCCGGATACCCACGCCCCCCGAAGAGCTGGCCGGCCTTCTGGACCGCCCGGTCGAAGGGCTGGTCCTCGAAGCCCAGGAGCGGATTGGCCGCGTTGAAGGTCTGTAGGGGCCAGAGCGGACCCACGTATTCGGCGGCGTTCTCGATGCGGGCCCGCACGACCGATCGGTCAATGGGCATTGTACTGGTCGCGGTTGTTGAGAAGCGTGGTCGACAGGGGCTGGGCGGTGTTGCGGAGCGTCACGTAGAGGCGCGTGCTGGCCCGGTGCCACCCGCGGTCCACGGCGATGTAGGCCCCGACAAAGACGGCCAGAAGCGCGCCGTGCAGCGGCGTGAGCGCCGTCGGGGCCACGGCGGAGGGCACGTCCGCGAAGAGCGCCCCCACGCCCTTGTAGACGCCGGCGTACAGCACGAGGGTGGGCAGCAGGACGGCCGGGACGAGCGCGGTGCGCACGGCTGGGGAGAGCGACGTGCGCCGCACGAGCGTGCGGGTGGCGTGCAGGACCGCCAGCACCACGAAGAGCGTGAGGACGGTCCCGCTGTTGAGGGCGGTCAGCGACTTGCCCGTGAGGACGGCGAACAGGGCGCCCCCGCCAACCGCCGCGGCCGCCGTGACGAGTCCCCCGAGCGCCCCCGTTCCCGAGGCCTCGGGCCGCCCCGGCGTCGTGTGCTCCACCGCCGACCCGGCCGCAAGGAAGAGGTAGGCCTTGTAGAACCCGTGCAGGATCAGGTGGGCGATGGCGGCGGGCACGAAGCCCAGCCCGCACTGCAGCACCATAAACCCCATCTGGGCCACCGTGGAGGCCCCCAGCTGCCGCTTCACGTCGGTCTGCACGAGCATCCAGGCCTGCCCCAGCAGCGCACTGACGCCCCCGGCGAGGACGATGGCCCACATCACGGCGGGGGCCTCGAACACGACGGGCGCAAACCGCGCGAGGAGCACGCCGCCCGCGTTTACGAGGCCCGCGTGCATGAACCCGGAGACCGGGGTCGGGGCCGTCATCGAGGAGAGCAGCCACCGGTGGAACGGCACCAGGGCCGACTGCACCATCGCGGCGAGGAGCAGCAGGCCGGCGGCCCCCGCCACAATGAACGTCGGGAGGGCCTCCGCGGCCGCCAGCACGCCGCTGATGGTCCACGCCCCCGCGCTGCCCCCCAGCAGCCCAAGCGCGCCCGCCAACAGGGCACTGCCCCCCAGGAAATGCTGTCGGGCGTACCGGGCGGCCGCCCGGGCCTGCGGCCAGCCCCGGACGTGCCCGATCAGGTCGGCCAGCACCCAGCCCATCGCCGCCCACGCCCCCGCAAACAGAACGAGATGGTTGGCCGCCGTCAGCACCAGCACGATCAGCGTCAGCCCGAAGAGGCGGCCGTAGAACGCGTTCAGGCGCTTCGCCCCCGCCATGTAGCGGCGCGAGAAGCTGTGCACGATGCCGCTCACGAACGTCGTCACGAGCGCCATCACACGCGTGAGCCCATCGGCCCGCAGGAGCCCATCGCCGGCCCATTCCGGATCCGGGGCCCAGACGAGCAGGCCCAGGCTCAGGGCAAAGAGGCCCCACGTGAGGCGCGTGTACACGAGCGGCAGGCGCGAGGCGGTAGATCGGGACATCCAGGGTCGACGGTCAATGCACACAATGTCGTTCGGGGACTGCTCCGTGCGCCCGGGGCGCCCCACAAAGAAAAAAGACCGACACGCAGCGCCATCAGGGCGCTGAATGTCGGCCTACAGTCGTTGCACCCGCCCGGGACGAGCGTGTGCGCGGCTTGCATGCCGGAGCAGAGTCACGGGGCTGAGGAGCCGGCCCGCCCCGCGGGCGTTCCGTCTCGTCAGCCGAACGCAAACATAGGACCCGTCTGTGAACGGAGCAAGGAGGCCTCCCCACTCTCACCGAAACTTTACGGGGGGTTCTTATCGGTTTTGCAGGGCCGCCTCCAGGTCCGCGTCGAGGCTGAACACAAAAACGCGCTCGCCGGTCCGGGCGCTGATGTCGGTGTGCATGCTCACGACGTCGATTCCGGTCTCGTCCGTCACGAGGCCGGACAGGTCCTCGCTGGAGCTCTCAATCAGGCGGGTGCGCATCTTCTTGATGAGCTCGACCCCTCCGTTCTCGTGGCTCAACTGGCGCTCCGCGGGACTCAGAATGCCCTGCAGCTTGACGACGACCAGGTTCTCGACGACAAAGGACTTCGCCTGCTTCGGCCCTCGGCCCAGATAATCCCGCTCGAACTGCGTAATGGCCTCGGTGACCGCGGCCTCGATCTGGCCTTTCGTTTTGTCGGACGGAACGGACGAGTGCGCCATCGGACCGGGCGCCAGCGATGAAACGGAGCACAACGGCATTCTACCGAAAGGATACGGGCTGCCCGTGAGTTTGTCCAGCCTGGGCGCGTTCCGGATGCCCTCGGGGCGGTCTATTCGTCCGGCGGGGACGCCGGAATCGGCTCGGTGGCCCGCAAAAACGAGATGAGAACAGGCTGCGGCACGTCGGTTTCCGATAGGTCGAATCGAAGCAGCGCGCTGTCGCGGCGGTCGTCGACGGCCGTGAGGACGGGCGGCACCGGGTGCAGCCCCTGGGCGGCGGCCGGATCCACCCACATCACCATCTGCCCCCCGTTCCGGACCTCCACCCGGTCCACGCGGCCCCACCCCACGCGGAGGACAGTCCGGCCGTCGGCCCGCATCCGGAAGCGCTGGGCGTCGAGGCGAAAGGAGATGTCCGTGGCCTCGTCCGGGAAGTGGCGGGCCACGAGGGCCGTGACGAGGCCCGCCACGAGCGCCCCGCCGCCCACGGCCAACGAGAGGGTCCACACGTCAGCGGCCCACACGCCCAGGGCCTCGAGCACGAAGAACACCCCGACCGCGGCGAGGCCGGCGAAGACCCGCCAGAGGTACCCCCCACAGCCCGCCGGGGCCTGCTGCGTGATCCGGAGCACCTCCGGCACCTGTGGCGATTTCCGGGCGCGGTCGTAGGACTTGCGACGCTCCGGGTCGCCCAGCACCTGATACGCCTCCTGGATCGTGCGGAACCGCTCGGCGGCCTTCGGGTCGTCCGGGTTCTGGTCCGGATGCGTCTCCCGCGCCTTTTTCCGGTACGCCGCACGAATCTCGTCGGCCGAGGCCGAGGGCCGCACCCCAAGCCGCGCGTAGTGGTCGGGCGGCGATGCGTCGTCGGAGCGGGGCATGGGACCACGTTACGCGACCGGCTCCGGGTGTGCTCCGGCGCCGTTCTGCGGAACGGACACATCGAACGCGTCCGGGGCCGGCACGATCGTGTCCAGCACGCGGGCCGACGAGAGCACGCCCGGCAGGCCGGCCCCCGGATGGGTGCCGGCGCCGGCGAAGTAGAGGTGGTCCACGTCCTCGCTCTGGTTGTGGGGCCGGAACCAGGCACTCTGGGTGAGCTTCGGCTCCACGCTAAACGCCGCCCCCTTGAGCGACTTGTAGTCCGTCTTAAATTCGCGGGGCGTGAGCATGCGACTCGTGACGAGGTGCTCCCCGAGGTCCGGCAGCACCGTGTCGGCGAGGTACTCCTCCACGGCCTGCCGGTACGGCTCGGCCTGCTGGCGCCAGTCCACCCCGCTCTCCAGGTGCGGCACCGGCGAAAGGACGTAGAACGCGTCGTGGCCGTCGGGCGCCATCGACGGGTCCGTCTTCGTGGGGCGATGCAGGTAGAGACTGAAGTCGTCGGCCAGCTCCTTGTGGTCGAAAATGTCGTCGAGCAGCCCTTTGTACCGCGGCCCCAGCAGGATGGAGTGGTGCTCCACGTCCTCGTAGGTGCGGTCCGTCCCGAAGTACCAGACGAACAGGCTCATCGAGTAGTCCATGTCCTCCACCTTGCGGTCCGTCCACGTGTCGCGGTGCTCGGGCGCCACGAGGTGCCGGTAGGTCCAGCCCACGTCGGCGTTGGAGACCACGAGGTCGGCGGGGATTTCCTCGCCCGAGGAGAGGCGCACCCCGCTGGCCGTCTCGTCCTCCACGAGAATCTGATCGACCTCCGCGCCGTAGCGCTGCGTGACGTCGAGGTCCGCAAGGAGGTCCGACAGGCCCTGCACGAGCGAGCCGGTGCCGCCCATGGCGTACCACACGCCCCACTTGCGCTCCAGATGTGCGATGAGCGTGTAGATGGAGGTCGTGCTGAACGGGTTCCCCCCCACCAACAGCGGGTGGAAGGACAGCACCTTCCGGATCTTGGGGTGGGAGATGTACTTGGAGACGAGGCTGTGCACCGTGCGGTGGCTCTCCAGCTTCATCATCGCCGGCACGATGCGGAGCATGTCCGTCACGTTGTCGAACGGCACGTGGCCGAGCTCCTCGAAGCCGACCTCGAAGATCTCTTCGCTTTTTTCCAGGAAGCGCCGGTACCCGTCCACGTCCTCCGGCGCGAAGCGGCGGATTTCCTCCACCATTTCGTCGGTGTCGCCCGTGTAGTTGAAGGCGGTCCCGTCGTCGAAGCGGATGCGGTAGAAGGGGTCGACGGGCACGAGCTCCACGTCGTCCTCCAGGTCGCGCCCGCAGAGGGACCAGAGCTCCTCGAACAGAAACGGCGCGGTAATGACGGTGGGCCCGGCGTCGAACGTAAAGCCGTCCTGCTCGAAGACGCGCGCCCGGCCGCCGGGCTGGTCGAGGCGGTCGAGAAGCGTCACCCGAAAGCCACGCGCCCGCAATCGGACGGCGGACGCGAGCCCGCCCATTCCGGCCCCAACGACGACGGCGTGGGGCGCGTCGGGCCCGGCCGGTGCCGGTTCGGTGCGCGTGTTGAGGGTGGCGTCGTCGCGGTGGGCGAGGCGGGTGAGCCAACTCATGCGTCTGGATTGGCGGGGTGATGGAAGTACGGATGGACAGAACGGCGCCGTGGCAGCGGGAGTTCGCCGGCCATCACCACGGTTTGGTTACGTGTGCGTCGCCGTGGCGACGCCGGCACAATGGGGGCGGGGCCGCGACTACCGCACGACGGTAATGCGACGCGTCCGGGTGTCGCCCTCCGACCGCAGCCGCAGGAAATAGGCCCCGCTGGCCAGCCCCGACAGATCGGCCTGGACTTCGTGGCGGCCTTTGACCCTTCCGCCCCCGAAGGTCCAGACGACCCGCCCCAACATGTCGTACAGCTTCAATTTGACTGTTTGGCGCTCGGGCGTCGCGAAGCGGATGCGCACCGCGTCCCGCACCGGATTGGGGGATGGCGCCGCGAGGCGAAGGGCCTGCACGCGAGGCGCCTCGTTCGGCGACGGGGGGCCGAGGCGCAGCGTGCGCAGGACATAGATCGCGTCGTCCTCGTAGCGCCCGTCGTCGCGGCAAAAGGCCCGGAGCGCCTTTCCGACCCGCGTGCACGCCACGAACGTTGCGGTTCCGTCCCGGTGCTGCTCCCCACGAGCGCCGTACAGCCGGAAGCGAAACGAACTCTCGTCGCTCAACCCCTCCCCCTCGAAGGGGCCCCGTCCCGCCACCGCCATCGCCGTCTGTTGGGCCTGTCGCCACGACTCGGCCCCGACGCACGTATCGTCCGGCGAGAGAACGGCGAGGGAGTCGGGACTGAAGAAGGGCGAGGCGTCCCCCTCAACGGACACGGTATCGGGAATGAGAACGGTCGCATTGTCGATCGCCGTGACGCAGGAGACGGGTTGCGCCCGGCCCCGCCCGCACGCGAGCAGAAGCAGGCCCACCGCGAGGACAATGGGAACGATGCCCGTGTTTGAGGCACGCCGACGCGCCGAGGGCAGACCAGCAGACGGGGGGCTCGGGGTCATCTAGACGCCCTGATCGGGGGTTCTGGAGACATCCCCCTCGGCGAAAATACGCGGAGGGGTTGGGGGGCGGTCGGTGTTGGTAGGCGCAGTGCGCCCGTTGAACGGGCACTTGGGGAGTCGGCCTGCGGATCCTTGGGGCTTGTGCGTTGGCAATCCCCCCGCCTTGGTGGATCGGAGATGGTGAAATCCGGTCGGCTCCTCCTCGTCGAGTCGGCACGCATTATTCGTGTCACGCCGCGGCTTCCTCGGTGGTGTGGAGGGCCTCCTGCAGGGCGGCTTCGAGCTTCTCCGCGGTGAAAGGCTTGGCGAGAAAGGTCTGTGCCCCGGCGTCGAGGGCTTCTTCGGTCCGCCCGTCGGCCACCCCGCTCGCGGCCACGATGGGCAGGTCCGGATGTCGCTCCTGGAGGCGCCGGATCAGGTCCAGCCCGCTCATCTCCGGCATGCGGAGGTCCGTGATGACGAGGTCAATCGCCTCCTTCTCCATCACCCGCAGGGCCGCCGCCGCGTCGAGGGCGGTCCGGACCTCGTACCCGGCCGCCTCCAGCGTCTGCTGGGCCGACTCCAGCACGAACTCCTCGTCGTCCACCACCAGCACCTGCGTTCCCTCCCCGTCGAACGACGGGCGCTCGTGCTCCGCCTCCCCGTTGGTCGGGGACTGGGCCTCCACGGTCGCCTCCTCGTCGGCGGCGGGCAGATAGATCCAGAAGGTCGTGCCCACCCCCTCTTCGCTCTCCACGTCCATGAACCCGTCGTGGCTCTGGATGATGCTGTAGGCGGTGGACAGGCCCAGCCCGGTGCCCTCCCCCTCCTCCTTCGTCGTAAAGAAGGGTTCGAAGATCTTGTCGGCCACGTCGTCGGGCATGCCGGTGCCGGTGTCGCGCACCTCAATGCAGACGTAGCCGCCCGGCTCCGCCTCGATGTTGCGACGGGCCTCTCGTTCGGTGAAGTCGACGTTGCGGGCCTCGACGGTGAGCGTGCCGCCGTCGGGCATGGCGTCCCGCGCGTTGACGCACAGGTTCATGAGCACCTGCTGGATCTGCGTCGCGTCCCCCACGACCGGGCGCAGGTCCGCGTCGGTCCGGATGTGCACCTCCACGTCCTCCGGGAAGGTCTCCGTCGTCATTTCCTCCACCTCCTCGACGATCAACTCCGGCTGGAGGGCCACCCGCTCGCCCTCCACCCCGCGGGCAAAGGCCAGCACCTGCTCCACCATGTCGGAGCCGCGCTCGGCACTCTTCTGAATCATTGAGAGCGTCTGGTCCACCTTGTCGTCGGTGTCGTCCACGCGGCGCTTGAGCACCTTCACGCCGAGGGTGATGGGCACCAGCAGGTTGCCCAGGTCGTGCGCGATTCCGCCCACGAGCCGCCCGAGGCTTTCCATGCGCTGGGACCGGAGGAACTGCGACTCCAGGCGCTTCCGCTCGGTGATGTCGGTATTGATGACGAGCACGTGCTTCGGCTCCCCCGTGCTGTCGCGCACGAGGGACCACCGGCTCTCGACGATGCGCTCCTCGTCGTCCTTCGTGCGCATGTGAAGCTCGCCCGTCCACTCGCCCTCCGCCATCATCGTCTCGTGGCACTGCTGGAGCGTGCCCTCCTCGTTGGGGGCGTAGAGGCAGTCGTGCGCCTGCGCGCCCAGGACCTCCTCCTTCGACCAGCCGGTGAGGCGCTCGGCGCTCTTGTTCCAGTAGACGATCCGTCCGTCCAGGTCGTGGGCCAGAATCGCGTCGCGGGCCTTGTCGAGGAGCTGGGCCTGTTCGCGGATTTGCCGTTCGGCCTCCTTCCGGTCGGTGATGTCGCGGTAGGTGACGGCCACGCCGTTTTCCACCTTGACGGCCATCACCTGAAACCAGACGTCCTGCCCGTCGGTGTCGTAGTGGACTTCCATCTCGGCCGGCTCGCCGGTCTCGACGACCTCGCGGTACGCGTCGAACAGGCCCTTTTCCTCCTGCCGGGGCATGTCCTCCCGCAATCGCATGCCGACAATGTCCTCGGCCGTGCTCTCGAAGAGCTTCTCCGCCTGCGGGTTGACCAGTACGCACTCGAAGTCGGCGATGGTGTCGCCCGCGCTCCGGATGGCCGAGAAGACGATGATCCCGTCGAGCGAGCTGCTGAGGACGCTCGACAGAAGGTCGCGCGAGGTTTGGAGGGCCTCCTCCTTCAGCCGCTCGTCGGTGATGTCGTCGAACGAAACGAGAACGGCGTACGGGGCCTCCTGACCGCTCCGGAACAGCGGCTGGGCGTTGACCCGAATCCATCGCGGCGGCGCATCGGGGGGGTACACGCCCATCACCTCCTCCTGGACCGGCTCCCGCTCGACGTAGGCGCGCCAGAACGGAAACTCGACGTTGGGGAGCGGGCTGCCGTCCTCCCGCAGGCCGTTCCAGATGTCGTCGTCGAACCGACTGCCGATGATCTCGTCGAGGGGGCGGCCCAGGATGTTCTGGGCGGCCTCGTTCCCGTCCCGGAACACCCCGGTGTCGTCCATGAGGAGCACCCCCTCACTGATCGTGCCGACGAGCTTGTCGAAGCGGTGGTCCACCTGGCGCCGCAGGCCCTTGGCGTGCCGCTCCTCGGTGCGGTCGATGACGGAGAGGAGCACGCCCCGCTCCGACCCGTTTTTGGTCTGCCACGGCCGCACCTCCCAGTCCACCTGATACGTGGGCCCGTCCGGCTGGGAGAGCCGCTGCCCGTAGCCGCGCCGGCTGCCCTTCTCCTCAAGGCTGCGCAGAAACGCAGTCCGCCACTCGTCGTCCGGGTCGGCAAACACCTCGAAGAACGTCCGCTGATCCGTCGGGGCGGGAAGGGCCTCGCGGGCGGACAGCGCCTGGCCGGTGGACTCGATGCGGTCGAGGGCGATGGGGTTGCGGGTTTCGTCGCCCTCGTTCTGGAAGACCTCCAGCCACGCCCGGCTGTGCGTGACGATGCGCCAGTCGTCGTCGAGCATGGCGACCGGGGCCGGCGTCGCCTCCACGAATTCCTTCAGCGCACCGGGCCGCTCAACAAGGGGACCTGTGGAGCACTGCTCCACGTCGGACGGGGAATCAGGGGGCATGGGCGACCGTATCTCGCAATGTCTGCGTCTTGGTGGGCGGTTCTCTACTCACTCACGTGATTCGGTGTTCGGCCGCATCGCCGCAGGCGGGCCGTCCACGGCCCGGTTCTACTCGTTCGGGGCGGCGCGGTCGGCCTCGACGTGGCGCCGGATCGCGGGCACGGAGTCGCCCCCGTACTTCCGCAGGAACGCGTTGGCCACGGTGTAGGCGACGGTGGCCTCGGCCACGGTGGACGCGGCCGGCACGCTCGTGATGTCGCTCCGCTCGTAGCGGGTCGGCTCGGGCTCGCCCGTCGCCGTGTCGACCGAGTCGAGCGGCTTGATGAGGGTGGGGATCGGTTTCATGTAGCCCCGCACGACGAGCGGCATGCCGGTGGTTGTGCCCCCTTCCGTGCCGCCCGCGTGGTTGGTGCGGCGCGGGTAGGCCTGCGCGCCGTCCTCGCGGGGCTCGATGGGATCGTGCACCTGCGAGCCGGGACGGTGGGCGTTGAAGAAGCCGTCGCCGACCTCGGCGGCCTTCTGGGCCTGAATCGAGCAGATCGCCTGCACGAGCTGGCCGTCGAGGCGCCGGTCCCAGTGGACGTACGACCCGAGGCCGGGCGGCACGCCGGTCACGACCACCTCGTAGACCCCCCCGAGCGAGTCGCGGTCCTTCTTCGTCTGGTCGATGTGCTCCACGCAGCGCTCCGTCATGCCGTCGTCGATCATGCGCGTGGCGCTCTCGTCGGCCGTCTCGTAGAGGGCACTCGCCCCGCCGCCCTCTTCGATGAGCGCGTTGCGGCGATCGGCCCACTCCTCGGGCTCGTCGAACCCCACGTCTCCGATGCGCACCACGTGGCTGCCCACCTCGATGCCGAACTCGTTCAGCAGGCGCCGCGCCACCGAGCAGCAGGCCACCCGCATGGCCGTCTCGCGGGCGCTCGACCGGTCGATGACGGGCCGCATGTCGTCGTGCTCGTACTTCTGCTTGCCCGCCAGGTCGGCGTGGCCGGGCCGCGGCATCGTCACCTTCTCCATGTCCTCCGGCGGCTCGCCCTCGATGGCCATCTTCTCGGGCCAGCCGGCCTTGTCCTTCTCGTAGGCCCCGTTGTCGATGCGGAAGGAGATGGGACTCCCGAGCGTCTTGCCGAAGCGCACGCCCGAGTAGATGTGCACCGTGTCGTTTTCAATTTTCGACCGCCCCCCGCGCCCGTAGCCGAGCCAGCGCCGGGCCAGGTGCTCGTTGATGTCGTCGGGCGTAAGCGGCAGTTGGGCCGGGGCGCCCTCGAGAACGCCGATGATGGCCTCGCCGTGCGACTCGCCGGCGGTCAGGTATCGGAGCATACTGTGGTCGTTAAACATCGGAATGAGAATAGGGGACAGAACGAGAACACGCCCGTCTGAGGGAGGGCGCTTCAAAAGTGCTACTCAATCTCGTAGAAGGCCGGCGTGCCGTCGCGGCGCTGCACCTCCACGAGCACCGGCCCGCTGGCCGCCGACAGATGCTGGACGACATCGGCAGGGGACTCAATGCGGGTGTCGTCGAGGCGGGTCATCACGACGTTGCGGGGCAGGCCGGCGGCCGCCGCCCGTCCACCGCTTTCCACGTACGCGACGTACGCCCCAGCGTCCGCGTCGAAGACGGAGGCCTCCGTGTCCGTCAGTGGACGCAGTCCGACGTCCCATCCGTCCACCTCGGTTACGGCCGCGTCCGCCCCTCCGTCGTCGGGCGGCTGGTATTCCGGCGGATCCGAATTGGGGGCACCCCCCGACTGAAGGTCGCTCAGCCACTCCTGATACACCGGCGTGTCCTCGCCCATCAGCTCCACACCGAACGTGCGTGCTGTGCCGTCCCGCCACACCTCCACCGCGACCGTGTCACCGGGGCGCTGGCGAGCGATCAGGCTCTGAAGGTCGTTGGGCGCGTTCACCGGCTCCCCCATGATGGAGATCACCACGTCGCCCCCCTCTAGGCCGGCCCGGTCCGCCGCACTTCCCGACTGCACCTCCTCCAGGTACACCCCGCGGATGTCGCGCAGGCCGATCTCTTCGGCCCGGTCCGCGTCCACCGGCAGAATGCTGACGCCCAGGTACCCGCGTCGCACCTCGCCGTACGCGATGAGGTCGGTGACCACCCGCTCCACGAGGGCCGAGGGAATCGCGAAGCCGTAGCCTTCCGTCCGCCGGCTCCGGCTGGCGATGGCGGTGTTGATGCCCACGAGCTCCCCCTTCAGGTTGACGAGGGCCCCGCCCGAATTGCCCGGGTTGATGGCCGCGTCGGTCTGAATGAAATTCTCGATCCGGAACTGGTCCTCGATGATCCGCAACTGGCGGCCCAGCGCGCTTACAATTCCGGCCGTGACGGTCGAGGTGAGTTGGAGGGGGTTGCCGACCGCCACCACCCAGTCGCCCACCTGCACCTGGTCCGAGTTGCCGAACGGCACCACCGAAAAGTCCTCCCCGTCCACCTTGATCACCGCAAGGTCGGTGGACGCGTCCGTGCCCACCACTCGGGCCTTGAACTGGCGCTTGTCGGTCAGTCGCACCTGGATGCGCTCCGCCCCCTCCACCACGTGACTGTTCGTCACGATGTAGCCCTCCGGACTGATCACCACCCCGCTTCCGAGATTCTGTGCCGGCTGCCCGAGGGGATTCTCCCCGTCCCCCTCCGCGCTGGACGCGACCCGGATGGAGACCACTCCCTCGGTCACATCCTCAGCAACGTCCCGAAAGAGCCGGTTGAGGGCCGCGGGCGGCGGCCCGTCCGTCTGCCAGTCGCGCGGGACCGAGGCCGTCCGGGTGGTGCCGGCCTCCTCCGCCGTCCCCGCACGCTCCACGATGCGGGCCACCTGGGCCGTGTCCGATTCCTCCTCGGCCAGCAACATCACGAGGACCCCGGCCAGCAGGCCCACCAGTACGAGCCCGATTCCGGCAAGCAGTCGTGCGGGGCGTCCCGAAGACGAGGCCATGGGGGAGGCACACAGAGTGAAGAAGATCGGGATGAAAAGCCCACCTTGCGTGGGCAAAATTGTTTCCCCTCACTCGCCGGAATGCCCCCTACACGCCGTCTCAATGCCGCTTCGCGTGTAAAGCGACTGCGACGATTTCCGCATCGCTCCCATCGACGGCCCTCCTCGTCCCGACGGGTGCGGATCCCACTGCGCCCGGATCCCGCTGCCCCCTACCCTTCCGCGCCGGCCTCCGCCGGCTCCGACGACCGCGGGAACTCCACCCGAAACCGGCTGCCCTTGTGCTTCTCCGTCTCGACCCGGATGGCCCCGTCCATCTGGTCCGCCAGGCGCGCCGAGATGGCGAGGCCAAGGCCGTTTCCCTCGTAGGTGCGCGACCGCCCTCGCGACTCCTGCTTGAACTCCTCGAAGAGGTCCGGCAGGAACGCCTCGTCAATGCCGATGCCCGTGTCCTCCACCTCCGCGTAGACGCGCCCCTCGGCGGTGCCCGTCGACACGGCCACGACGCCCTCGTCGGTGTACTTGATGGCGTTCTCGATCAGATTCCGGAGGATCTGTTCCAGGTACTGCTCGTCGAGATCGGCCCACATGGGGGCCCCCGAGAGGTCCACGCGGAACGAGAGGCCCTTCTCTTCCGCGTCCGCCCGAAGGTCCGACGCCACACGTTCCACGCACTCATCCAGGGACGTCGGCGTCAGCTCCACGTCCTCCTCCCCAGAGCGCAACATCGACAGGTCGAGAAGGGCGTTCAGGGTCCGCTTGAGGCGCTTGCCATTCTCCTCGATCATGTCCAGAAACTCGGTCTCCTCCCCCTCCATCATGCCCCGGAGGACCTCCAGGGAGCCGAGGATGTTGGTGAGCGGCGTGCGCAGCTCGTGCGAGGTGGTGGCGAGGAAATCCTCCTTGAGGCGATTGGCCTCCCGCAGCCGGTCGTTGGCCTTCTTGAGCCGCTCCGCGACGACCCGCTCCCGCTCCAACTTCTGGACCCGACGGCGGGCCTGGCGCTTCTCTTCCTTGACGATGTAGAAGCGCCGCGCGCCGTAGGCCAGCCCCAGGAATCCGAGGCCGTACACCAGGTAGGCCCAGATCGACCGGTACCAGGGCGGAATGATTTCAAGGGGGAAGGACGTGATGCGACTCAGTTGCCCGCGTTCGTTGCGGGCCTGCACCTGGAGCCGATACGTTCCCTCCCAGAAGTCGTTGAAGCGTCGGGTCGGAGCGGAGGACCAGTCACTCCACTCGTCGTCTCGGCCCAGGAGCCTGTAGCGGTATTCGGGGGGGGTGGTGGTGCCGTACTGCGGGGAGGCGACCCGCACCCTGAGGTCCTCGCCGTACCGGACGGGGAGCGGGGACCCGGGGTCCTCGCGATGGGGGGTGCCCCCGTACAGGAGGCGGTTTTCCTTCGGGGCAATGAGCCGGCGGATCAGCGGCGCAAAGCCGGGGGGCGCGGGATCCGGGACATCGGCCCCTGCCCGGGCCGCGTAGCGGAAGAGGCGCAGTTGGTCCCCGAGCCAGAGCGTGCCGACGTCGTCGACGAAAACAGAGATCGCTTCTGACTTTGGAAAGTGAAGCGGTGAGATCTCACTCCAGTCGTCCACGGCGTTGCTTTGAACCGTTCCAGTGAGAACCCGATCTCCGAGCACGAGCCAGAGCCGGTCTCCTACGTTGTAGAAGGCCTTGAGTATAGGAGTTGTCTCGCCACTGGTCTCAGGAAGAAGAGACCTCTGACGCCCGAAGGTGTATTCCCCAGGCAGCCCGGAAGGATTTGCAATCTGATACAGCCCCTCGGGCGAATAAATCGTCAGGCGTCCCTCTATAAGACGCAGGCCCTTGTATCCTGTCGGCAATCCGTCCCCGATGCCATAGCTGGTTGTGTCGGTTATTCTTCGGCGGTCGGGGGACAGGGAGGCCCGAATGACCCGATCGCCGAATGTCGACGCCCAGAGTGTACCATCCTCCCTCGAAGCAACGCTTCGTATTTCGGCATCGAGGCCAGAGATTGGTGAGGCCGTCCACTGCCCATTCCGACGGGCAACTCTCTTGACCCCGTCGGTCGTGGCCGCGTACAACAGGTCACCGGCTGAAGCTTCGGTAAGGCTCCAGGTGCGCTCCCACCCCCCAATTTGTCGCTTCGTACGGCCCTCCAGATGGTACAGGCCGTTCTGCTGAGTGGCCGCAAGGAGGTCTCCCTCGGCAGTCTTCATATCTAGGACAACCGGAAGGTTGCCTCCCCACGATTCAAACTGAGCACTTTGCTCTCCGGGCGACTGGTCTGTGGTTGGCGTGAGGACATGGAGGCCCGTTTCGGTAGCCACGTAGGTAGTGCCCCGGTGCTTGTGGATCTCTCGGATAGTCCCTCTGAGGGACGTTCGCTCGTCGTGGACCGTGAGCGGGATACTCAAGCCAGCCTGGAACACCTGACCATTGTTGAGGGCCATCCACAGCTGCCCTTCGCGGCCCGAGAACACGTGATTTACAACATCGACAGGGAGCCCAGACGAGTCGTCCAGGACGCGAACCACATCCCCGCTTGAGTTGACCACGACCACCCCCGCCCGAATCGTCGCCAGCGCGTAGCGACCTCCCGAAAGAGAGGTCCCGTGGTAAAGGTTATTCTGGCTGAGAAAGGGAACTAGATCGGGTGTCAGAGACCGGAATGATTCTCCTTTTTGTACGAGGAGGCCACGATCTTGAGTCGCAATGACAAGACGTCCATCCGGCCTGACACTCATCATGTAAATCGGGGTATCAGAAAATTTTTCTCCGCCTATAATCTTCCGAAGTCTACCTCCTTCCAGACGGAGCAGACCCTGGTCAGTATCGCGAATGTAGAGATTATGACCTGCGACAAACGATGTGTGGAATTCACCTTCTGACGTCCATGTAGTGATTTTCTTTCCGTCCCATCGGAAAAGGTATTTTCTGGACTGGAAATACACATTTCCCCCAACGGTGTGAGTACTCCAAACGTCTCCGAAGCCACGCTTCTCTTTAGGGATACGATCTAGAAGGGAGTGATACCTCAAGGTCCCAACCGAATCGGGCCGGAGGTAC
>ERZ1034573.99-NODE-99-length-23246-cov-14.109827_pt1 | contig 23246 bp, 30 predicted proteins | sample MGYA00520641_ERZ1034573 | MGnify/ENA primary metagenome ERZ1034573 (study PRJEB33760, sample SAMEA4777724) | hypersaline lake metagenome | biome: hypersaline environment; feature: brines | place: Spain | collected 2014-08 | depth 0 m ...
CGGTGGAGTGTGACGCGCTGATGTTCGACAACGAGAGTACGTCGGACACGATGCCCTACATGGAGATTCAGGAGAGCAAGGTCGACGTCGCCCACGAAGCGACGGTCGGGAAGATCGGCGACGAGGATGTCTTCTACCTCCAGTCGCGCGGACTGGACGACGACGACGCAAAGCAGATGATTGTCGCTGGCTTCATCGAGCCGCTCACGGAGGAACTGCCCATCGAGTACGCGGTCGAAATGAACCGGCTCATCGAACTCGAGATGGAGGGATCGCTCGGGTAGTGACTAGGTCGGCTGATCGCTACACAACGCACGAGAGGATATCTCAATGGCGCGAATTCGAATCGCTGCGAGACTCACTCCGTTCGTCTCGCATACTCTCGTTCGCTTCGAGCACGAGAACGCGGTTACGGCCAACGCTCCGGTCGGTTTCGCGGTTCGGTGCTCGGGGGCTCCGCAGCCTCCGCCCCCTGCGCTCCGCTTCCACCGTCTGAGGCCGACGGCAGCGCGTCGCGCTTGGCCCGCGAACCCGCCCGTGCTCAGACCAATGGCACGACAAAACGACGACGGGCTGTAACCCCTCAGCCCCCGCGACGCAGTAGAACTGTATAATTTCGACGAGGACGAAGACGACCTCGTTGGGGAGTTTGCCGACAAGTAGACCGGGTGACGAGGCTCAGCTCGTACCGGTGAGCGAGATGACGACATTCTTGATACCACGGGGAATAGCCCTACGAAATGAATGGTCTCGAACTAACGCTCCGCCTACTGAGCGGTGTTTTGCTTATTCTCGCGAACGGGTTTTTCGTCGCCATTGAGTTCGCGCTCACACGCGTGCGCCAGTACCCCAAGTCCGAGTTCGACGTCCCAGCGCTCGAACGTGCCTGGGAGATGACACAGGACCTGGAAATCTATCTCACGAGCTGTCAGGTGGGCATATCCGCGACGAGTATCGCCGTCGGAATCGTGGCGGAACCGGCACTCGCGTCTATTTTCGAACCGTTCTTCGAGAACACGTTGCTCGCCTCAATCGGCGCCGCCGGGATCATCTCGTTCGTCATCATTAACCTGCTGCATCTGACCCACGGCGAACAGACACCGACGTACCTTGGCGTCGAGAGAACCAAGTTCGTGGCTCGCTACGGCGCGACGCCGTTGTACTGGTTTGCGAAGCTGCTCTTTCCCGTCATCGTCCTCGGGGATTACGTCGCCAAATGGACGCTGCGGTTGTTCGGCGTGGAAATGACCGGTGCTTGGCTCGAGACCGAATCTGACCGGGTTGAATCACGGGCTGACCTTCGCCACCGGCTCGGGTCGTTGCTCGAACGAGGGGGTCTCACTGAGGAGCGCAAAACCGAGGTAATTAACGCTCTCAAAGCCGGTGAACAGCCCGTGAACGAGGTGATGACTGTGGTCGACGACGTTGTCTTCCTCAGTTCTACCGCCTCTGTCGATGAGAACCTCGACCGTATCGGGAGTAGCCCTCACACTCGGTTCCCACTGATCGGTGACGCGCCGAGCGACTTCCGAGGAATCGTCTACGTTCCTGCGGTTGTCGATCGTCTCGACGTCCTTCAGGACGGAGAGATCACGTTCGAGAACGTTGCCGCTGCACCGATGACGATCACTGGTGGGACCTCTATCAGCGACGCCGTCGACCAGTTTCAGGAGGAGAACCAGGAGCTCGCACTTGTCGTCGAAGCGGACGGCACCGAGGTGGTGGGCCTGATTACCGCGACGGACGCGTTAGAAGCAGTGATGGGGGAGATCGTAGACCCCCTCGATCTCGAACTGGAAACGCGGTAAGCGACTCCCCGAACAGCACTATAGCTCACTCATCGGGACACAGCAGACAGGGACTGTGACCTTCCGGAGGACTGCTTCCGTAACGCTCCCGAGGAGGTAGCGTTCGGTCCCGGTACGCCCATGAGTACCCATCACGACCAGGCCGATCCTGTGGTCATCGATATAGGAGCCGATCACGCGCCCAGGCGGTCCGCTTCCGAGATGGGAAGTAACGTGTCGACGCCGGCACCATTTCCACGGTCCCACGACCGTCGTCGGCGTCGACCCACGTCGTCGGCTCCGCGTTCAATCCGTTTGCCGCAAAATCCTCTGCGACGGCCTTCGCTTCCGCCATCGTCGAGAACAACGGGCCGACCGTCCGCCCCATCAGGCCCGGCGACCGCTGGACGGTTCGGTAGACAACAATTCCTCCGTCGGCATTGGCTTTCGACGCCATGTCCGCTTCTCCGACCGTCCGGGGGATGAGTGCCGTCTGGCGAGTTCCGACCACTTCCGAAACTTCAGAAACCGCAGGATGGGGAGCACCTAGAACACTTCCGGAACCGCTTCCGGAACACGCGGTCATGCTCCCGCCCCCATCGCTCGAGCTTGGGCGGGCGACAGTCAGACCGCTCCGTGATCTCGGCGCCGTTGTCGGGTGCACCGAAGCGGTTCGTGAGACGCCCCTCGTCAACGGCGGTGGGGTACGGCCGCACATGCCTGAACGTCCCCGGCTAGTCGCTTACCCGTGAACCCGAGCGCCGCGTCCCTGTCGTCACCTACCGCCCATCCTCAAGACGCTCCCAGGTCTCGTCGGGTAATCCGGCTGCACGGACACGCTCTCGAACGGCGTCGATGTCGTACTCGACCCGCCGAAGATCGGCTGACAGGTCGTCCATGTCGACGACCGCGTAGGCAGCTCCGGGGTCCCCGTCGCGGGGCTGTCCGACACTTCCAGAGTTGACGACGAGGCTCCCGTCGACGGATTCGGCACCCCGCACGTGCGTATGGCCCAGTGCGAGGAGGTCGGTAACGAATAAAAATCGTTGAATAGCGAGACAACGGTCTTAATCGCAAATTTCGGGCTGTATAATCATCAGGTAGAGGGCGTGAGACGTATTCTATGACACGCTGATCGAGGATTGCGTTCACTTTCGTATCGACCAGCAGCGTCACTTTGAGCTGCTGAATCGTCAGTTCTGCCCGCTTTGTGTAGTGTTTCGAAGCGTGACTGCGGTCGAACCCTGACGCATCAACTCCAACAACTCCGCTCGTCGGAAGTAGCGTCGCTGAGAGAGTCAATATAATACGCCACACAGCCATATCAAGCCGGTTGAACGCCTTACAGAGCGTTGATGGTGCGGGAAGTTCAGCTAATCCGAGGACGCGACGAATGTGTGGCATCTCGATCAATTCGTCAAGTAGACCACGAGAGGTCGTGTTCTTCCGCACTTTGAGACAGAGCAGAACAACGTGCTGCGGAAGTGTGTAGCGGTGTTTGGAGAACTCTGAAGAGTATCGAGAGACCGCTCGGCGTGCCAGATTGATCGCCTTCTCAGTAAACCGGAGAATTTGCGACTTCGGAAGGGGTTTCATCTCGTGGAATTATGCGGCGAACATGTAAATCTCTGTGAATTTCAACAGAGCCACCGTGTGGAAGCCCCGTCGTTTACGACGGGGAGGATGTCACCTGTCGTGTACCGACCGAACGCAGTAGCGGTGGTTGTTCCGGAGATGCAAATGAATGAAGAGCGATCATCTCCGGGCGAAACTACACGGACAGCTCGGAGTCACCCCCTGAACAGCCGGACCACCTCATCGCTGACGCTCGTCCTGACGGCAACCAAGTATCGGAATCCGGGTTCCAGCACCATCTCCGGGCCCGGAAGTTGATTGCTATCACGTCCGCCGACGACGACGGCCCCTCGTGGGAAGCTGACGTCGCGGAGTTCACGCTCGGCAACCGGAGCGTCTGCCGTCACGGTGAGTTCGAGCAGCGTGAGGTCTCCCGTGAGCTGTTCTATCGTCTGGACGCCGCTGCCGGCGACGTGCATGATTTCGTTGGTCGCTGCGTGCGCGGCCAACTCCTCCGGATAGACCACGCGGTCCACGAGTCCGGTATACTCGTCTCTATCGCCGTGATCGATCCGCGCGACGGTCCCGATATCGGGTTCGAGATCCGCCGCCATCGTACAGATTCCGATGTTCGTCATCGCGCCGTACCCGGTTAGTGCTGCGATGACGTCACTCCGCTCAAGACCGGTCTGCCGCAAGATCGACTGGCGGCCACCGTCCCCTTGGATGACGGTCGCGTCGTATTGGTCACTCAGGAACTCCACCCGGTCGCGGTCCTTTTCGACGATGACGACGTCGTGGCCGCGCTCGGACAGGTGTCGCGCAGCGTGATAGCCGACGTGTTGACCTCCGACGATCACGACTCGTAGGTCAGCGCTCACTTGTCTGGGTTTCGTACACAACTAGTTGTAAGTTACGCTCGTTCGGACCGGCTCGGTGGCAATTCCCGAGGTGACCGCCACGCTCTGGTGCAGCGGTGATCCGCTCCGCGATCTGACCCGTTACCAGAGTCGTCTCTTTGCTGGTTCCACACTACTGGGGCACGAATACTGTTCGATGCTCAGAAACAGTATCAATCGATCCACCAGAACCAGATTAATATAGAAACAGTTGTGATACTTGACAAAGCCACGGCATGACCGTTCTTATCCAAACATATCAGACAGAGAAGACATGAGCGGCCACGATCAGCGGGAGCCGGAAGCCGAGTTGGGGCTGCTGGATGCGACGATGATCGGGATGGGCGCGATGATCGGCGCAGGGATCTTCGTATTGACGGGCCTTGCGGCCGATATCTCCGGACCGGCCGCGCTGCTCGTCTTCATGCTGAACGGGGTCGTGACCGCGTTCACCGGGCTCTCATACGCGGAACTGGCGTCCGCGATCCCGAAAAGCGGTGGTGGCTACGCGTTCGTACGGGAGATCTTCGACGACTTCGGCTCGTTCATCATGGGCTGGATGCTCTGGTTCGCGTATATGATCGCCGGCGCGCTGTACGCGCTCGGGTTCGCACCGAACTTCCTCGAACTGCTCCACGTGTATGGTGTAGTAGCACCACCGGACCAGGTCGGCGCGGTGATCCTTCCGCTGCTCGGAGTCGGTGTGCCGGCGAAGTTCGTCCTCGCGTTCGTTGCAGTCGCCGGGCTCGTGGCGTTGAACGCGGCGTCGACCGCCGCGAGCGGAAGCGCCGAAACGGTGTTCACGATTATCAAGGTCTCGATCCTCGTAGCGTTCGTCGCGTTCGGGTTCCTCTCGGCCGGCGGCGGCGGCGAAACCAGTTTCACGTTCCAAAACTTCGACCCGCTATTTCCCGAGGGATCCGGAGCGTTCAGCATCCTCCCCGCGATGGGCCTGACGTTCATCGCGTTCGAGGGATACGACCTCATCACGACTGTCACCGAAGAGGTCGAAAACCCCCGCGAGAACATTCCCAAAGCGATCTTCGCCAGCTTAGCCGCGACCGTCGTCGTGTATCTGTTGGTCGTGACGGTTGCGATCGGCACGCTGGGTGCCGAGGAACTGGCCGCTGCCGGCGAGGCCGGTATCGCGGCGGCGGCGACCTCGTTCATGCCGACGGGGCTACCCGTCATCCAGAACGGTGGCGCGCTCATCGTCTTCGGGGCCGTCTTCTCAACGATCACCGCGTTGAACGCGGTGGTGATCGCCTCCTCGCGGGTCGCCTTCTCGATGGGCCGAGAGGGGCAGTTGCTCCAGTCGATCGGTCAGATCCACCACCGGTTCGGGACGCCGTTCGTCGCAGTGCTGCTGAGCGCGGTCGTCATGCTCGGGTCGGTCGTCCTTCCGACCCAGAGCGCTGGCAACATGTCGAGCCTGTTCTTCCTGCTGTCGTTCATCATCGTCAACGTTGCAGTGATCAGACTCCGCCGGGAGCGACCGAACATGAACCGTCCCTACAAGATTCCCTACTACCCGATCCCACCGATATTAGCGATCGCCCTGAACGGAATACTCGCTGTCGTGCTGATCGGGTTCCTCATCCAGACGGATATGCTCGCGCTGCTGCTCAGTGCCGGGTGGTTAGCTGCTGGCGTGGTGATGTACGTGTTGCTCAACAAGTACAGGGCACGAGCCACTACCGGGGAAGGGACCGAGTCGACTACCGATCAGCCTGCCGCGGGCGGAGCGGAAGAGGACTAACATGACACGAGACATCATCATCGCCGGTGGCGGTCGTATCGGCTTTCAGGCGGCCGAACTGCTCGCTGCCCGAGACGAAAACGTGACGATCATCGAAGAGGACAAGGACCGGATTACGGAGATCGCCGATGCGTGGATCGCAACCGTGATCCAAGCTGACGCGTCCGATCCGGATATTCTCGAACAAGCCGGTATCAAGTATGTAGATACCATTGCCGCGCTGACGGAATTGACGGGATTGAACCTCGCGGTCTGTCTGCTCGCCACGCAGCTCGCGGATGGCATCCGAACGGTCGCTCGTGTCGATCGGGAGACTGACGGGGCATACGATCGGTTCGTGGATGCCGTCGTCTACCCCGAAGAAGCAGGCGCACGGGTCGTAGCAAACCAGACCACAGGGAGGGAAGTTCAGACCTTGGCAGCTGTCACCGGAAACATCGAGATCCTTGAGATCCGCGTTCCTAAGGGTGCACCAGCGGCCGGGAGGACGCTCGCCGAGGTGTCCTTCCCGGCGGGAACGTTGGTTATTTCGGGTGAGGACGGCAGCCAGATTTCGAAGCCGGAGACGACGTTGACACCGGGAAGCCAATACGTGGTGGCTGTCGAACCGGACGTCGTTGACGAGGTGCTCCAATTGATGCACGGGTGACATCCTCCGCCGTGAACGGCGGGGCTTCCCGTTCCGTAGGTGGAGAAGGTGTTCTCTTAGCCGAGGAGTGAAAACAAAGCATAGGATCCCACGAGCGACAGTATCGGCGTAATCATCCAGAGTGTCACGACGCGAGCTGCCGCTGCGCGGTGAAACAGCCCTTCGACGGACAATTCTTTTGGATCTCTCTCGCCGGCACTAGACACACCATCCCTGGATGCGTGCTGCCTGTCCGGGTGTGGAGTCTCGCCTTCAGCGAGTTCGCCCACAGTCGGGCCCGCAGCGACCTCCTTTTTTCCTTCAACTGGGTGAACTTTGAGTGCACCAGTCGTAAACTGTGGAGCGGATGCATCAGCCGGGGACCGTGTGACTATTTCTGCGAGCGTCCGCGCTCGGCTTGCACGGCCCCACCCGAGCCCAATGATACAACTGGTTGTACTCACGGCGAGACTGGCCGGAATTCCGAGCCACGAGAGGATGGTGATAATCGTCGCCCCCACGGTCGAAATAATAAGCGCTGCCAGAATCGGCATCTTAGTAATATCGTTGCCAACGGTCGCCAGCGTCCGTCGGGCAATCGTAAAGCCGCCCACGCTGATGGCCCCGACTGCGAGGAGAATCGCCGGGTTGGGATCGAGGGAACCGTTACCGACAAGCGGGGCGACTGCGTTCGCCGCGTTCGAGGCTCCGGCACTGAACGCCATATAGCAGGCAATTACCACCACAAGTGCTGACCCAATCAGATCCCGAGGCGAGACGGTATCGTTGACCGATAGCCATGGGAGCCTCTCCTGAGTATCGATTGCGATCAACGGGTTCGTAAGGCGACCAAATTCGAATTTGGCGTCGAGGTGCGGATACAGATATCTGCCGATCAACGCACCTGTGAAGACGGCGACCAGTGGGGCAACGATCCATGCCGACAGGATGGTAAGCATCAGGGAAGTGTTGAGCGTCCCCGTTGCCAATCCGAGTCCGACGATTGCTGCGACGGCTGTCATCGAGGTTGACGCCGGGACACCGTAGAGGTTCGAGATCAGGAGTGCGAGCCCGGTAAAAAAGAGAACGCCAACGCTCGCTGCGGGCGTAAAGGCTGCTGCATCGACGATTCCGGTACTCATCGTCGTGATGACCTTCCGCCCAATCGTCCACGCTCCGAGGAATGCGAACACGGTAAACAGGGCTCCGGCGGTGACTTTTCTGACGGCCCGGCTGCCGACTGCCGGACCGAAGGCAACACCGGTTGATGACCCACCGACATTGTACCCGACGAATACCGCCACCAGCAAACCCACGAGAATTAGCAATTCTGTCACGTGCGTGTGATTAGTTCGCACGCGAAAAATAGTGCCGTTTCGCTGCGAAACTGTTGGCTACGACTGGTGACATCCTCCTCGCCGTAAACGGCGAGGCTTCCCGTCCCGCAGGTGGGATATTTGCCGGTCTACGACACGGCCTGTTCTCTCGTGGTGAACGTCCCACTCTCGCAGTCGAACAGGTGTGTCGATGGCTGTGCCACACAGCCGGTACTCCTATCTGCGCCGTGCGGACTCGGAGTTATCTTTTGCCGCATATTCTCCGCCCCATTACAATCCGCGTTGGCTACCAACTCGCACGACAAGCAGACGTACAGCCCACGTTCGACACGGTTCGACTTCGTGTCGTCACCACACCGTGAGCAGGTCTCTGATGTATTCCACTCGTTCTCCTTCAGCACCTCGACACCGCGCGTCTCGCCGTTGTATTCGAGGTACTGGGAGATGCGGTCGAACGCCCACGTATGGCGTTTCTTGTTGCCAGTCTTGCCCCAATCGGACTCACGCACATCTTCGGGCCAGCTCACTGCGAGCGTCCCAACACCGCGTTCGACACACTCTGTGATGATGGCATCTGTCAGCGTGTGATAGAAGTGCGTCTCGCGCTCTGAAGGTTTCCGACGTGCCCACATCGACGTCTCTGACGGACCGTTTTTCCCTTCGGTGTCGTACTCTGCTCGGGTGAAGTAGTGCTTGTCCTGCTTGAGCGAGTTCCTGAGTGAGCCGCTGCGACCGCTCCTGTTCGGGCAGTCGCAGTGCATCGTAAATTGTATCGTCAATTTCAATTGTTGTCATAGATATGAGTTCGTGACTTCCGTTAGTGAACGTTTGGCAGTATCAACCCGAGAACTTCGGGAGCATCGCGATGTCGCTCCACGCGCTGGCCTCGTGGCGCGCGCTCATCACCTCGACATACTCCTCGTCCTGCATGAACTCGTGAGCCGCCGTCTCGTTTGGGAACTCGATGAGGACGGTCCAGTTGCCGTCCCACTCGCCCTCGAGCGCTTCGGCCTCCTCGGTGGCGACTAGGACCTCGCCCCCGTTGGCGGTGATGCGCTCGAACGTCTTCGGTATGTATTCCTCTTGGTAGGTCTCCCAGTCCTCGACCTGTATCTGTGCAGCGATGTAGACGGTGTCGGTCTCTTCAGTCATCGTCCAACACTGCGGTCCAATAGAGAATAAAGGTCCGCAACCCTGTGGCCCAGCGACCCAGTCCGTCGTGACGGATCCGATCACCGCGCGGTCCTTCAGTCCGTGTGCGACACTGACCGGCTATCGGTGCCGGCTATGCCGTCGCTTTGGCGACGCTGGCCACAGCGGTGGCATTGATGATCGCCTGTCTCAGCCGGGTGGGGCCGAGTGATTGGACGTTGTTTGCCCGACTTGCGACCGACTTCGACGCCGATGCCGTGGCAATCGACGGGAGTGTCAGTGCCTTACTGAGCCAGAGCCAAACGGCATGGGTGTTGTTGATTTATGCCAGGGTTCTCAACCTTGGCTTCCTCCTCACCGCTGTGGCTGGTTCGTTTCTCGCAGGCACTGCTCCGTCTTGGAGCCATGTCATGATCGAGCGGGGGCTGAGAGAGGGAGAGGGGGGGCAGAAGCGACGGAGGCTTGTGTCGTCGTTAGCCAGTTCCACGAGGCGCTGAGTGAAAATCAGCTACGGTCAATGGGTGGCATCGAGGGTGTCTGAACGCTGTTTGGCGATTTGGTGGATTACTCCCGGCCGTCGGTGGGACGCGCGGGAGCGATTTTGTCGGTACGTATCTGGTTGTCTGCCAAGTCGATCCTGTTTCAACCCCACAAGGGTTCGTCTGTAACAGCCGCGAGAGCCGCGACTGTCACAACGACAGCGCTTCAATCCCACAAGGGTTCGTCTGTAACAGTTCACAGCTACATGACGCTGACCGACGCAGCGCTTCAATCCCACAAGGGTTCGTCTGTAACTGGGCCACGGGTTAGGTGTGTAATATCCATTTCTGCTTCAATCCCACAAGGGTTCGTCTGTAACGCGACACGTCGCTCGGCGGCCGTCATCGGCTTACGGCTTCAATCCCACAAGGGTTCGTCTGTAACCCGGCCGGTCGTCAAGTGGGCACGCGAGCACGGGCTTCAATCCCACAAGGGTTCGCCTGTAACTCACCGCTCCCAGGCGGCCCCTCTTCGAGAATATCGGCTTCAATCCCACAAGGGTTCGTCTGTAACAATCGGCGAGAATCACCCAGAATGGTCGAACCGTTCCGCTTCAATCCCACAAGACTGGTCTTCCGATCAGGAATAGGCCTAAGATGCCGAATATAAGTAGTAGAGGGCTACTTTATCTTAAGATATGATTTCGAGGGCGAGCCTTGCACGACATAGGCCGTGGTTGTCTCCCCGACATTGTACTGGTCAATTTCACCGCAGATAGTGTCTGATCAATAGGATTTCAACAGAGTCGACTACCTGTTATCTAAAATCCGTACCGCTTGTGCGCCTGATCGATGGAGACAATCTCCAGCACGCGCACCTCGTTCTCGTCCTCCAAGACGGTGTAGATAGCCGTGTAGGTCCGAGAGACGTGCAGCCGGTACCGGTCGCGCCGGCCATCGATGGGGAGCTTTTCTTTGTCCCCACGACCACGGCCCGGGTACGGACTTTCCGCTAGGTACCCGAGTTTCTCCGTGCAGACCCGCTCGGTCTTCTCGTCGGCGACATCGAGGAATTCGCGGGGGTCGTCACCGAGCAGGACGTCGTACTCAGACATCCGAGAGCGGCGTCAACTCGTCGTTGTCCGCGTCCTCCAACTCCTGGAAGCGCTGCTCCAGATCCTGCCGCCGGCGCTGCTGAGCCAGCTCCTGGAGAAGCTCGTCGTAGGTCTGGCCAGGCTCCTTCAGCTCGTGGAGTTCCTTCCGGGTCTCTTCAGTCACTGGGAGACGTTTGTCAGCAGACATGGTCTGTGTGGACGTACAGGACTGACAGTCTTAACAGTTACTGATGGACTACTCGGCTATTGAATCATACCAGCAGAACGAAACAATCAGCCGAAACTCATCTTGACATCCGCCTCCGCCTGAAGGCGGAGGAATCCCACGGCATCACACCGCTGAATTGGGATATTAACGTTTGCAATCTACCTGTTCTCTCGGTGGGAACCGTCCGCTCTCGCGGTCGAACAAGAAGACTCCGGGCTGTCATCGCCAACGTCTACAATTCCAAATCCACCAAGCAGCCATCAGATAATTTGCTTCAGAACGTCAGAAAGTCCAGAACTGTTCGCCGCCGACCTCGAATGACGAAACACTATCCAGGGCCTGGAGACGCTGAACAGTCTCCTTCCGCTGCACTTCGTACACCTCCATCACTTCCGGAGTCGCCACAGACCCGTGTTCATCTACGAAGCCCTGCAGTTCCTGAGGCTCCTGCCCCTCTATCTCTTTGAACGTGAACTGTGTATTGAACTCCGAGTACCGGACACGGCTATTCTTCGGAAGCGGCTTCCCTTGGATCTACATAAGCGTGAACGGAAACTCACCACGCTCACCGGCCTCCAATTCCACATCATCCAGATTCTCCTCGAACCGCTCCCAATCCAGGCCTATTTCTGATTGATCTGTTCAGGAAAGCCGGTGAGATAGCGGACCGAGCCGGCGAAGACACGATCCGTGAAGAGCACGTTCGTGACGCCCAGAAAGAGGCCGAACGAGACCGGACATTAACGCAGATGCAAGGGCTCTCGACGCAAAAGAAGCTCTCGCTGTACGCTACTGCAATCATCCCTGTCCACTCCAAGCGAAACCTGAACGCTGTTCCTAGCACGGTTGCATACCGCGTATATCAGTACCTCTCTGACCTGCTCGATGCCGACGAAAAGTCTCGGGACTCCTACTTACGGTATATGAGTGAGGCAGAGACCTACAACTTCGTGACGTCGGAGAAACGGAAGCGCGGCTACGGAAGTGGTGTCCACAAGGAGTACACCTTCGTTGGCGATCCAGAAGTAGTCGCTGAGACGCTTCAAGCCGATATCGGCTCGAAAAAGTGGAACACGACGAGGATTTGATCCGGTCTGTCGTTAATGCGCAGATAGGGGATTTCTTCGAGGGTAACTAACTCGAAGAGTCCTTGACGCCGGTGATGAATTCATTTCGCACACGAGGTGTGGCATCGACGGAAGAGTAGTCAATTTTACCGAAGTACGAGGAGAAAGCCCCGTGGTTTAGCGCGGGGATGAATCCGACACCTCTCCCACAAACCACGTCCGACGTGCTGAACAGATGTTTTAAGCAAGCAGTCACGGTACTACCAGTCAACCGAGGCGGCCTGCCCGCCCTGCTAATCGGACAGTATCGGGATTCCCCCGGTTCCACACAGAAAGCACCCCTTTCTGCCGTCAGACCGAGGGTTGCGGCCAAGAAGTATCTCTGAATCCCATGCCGGGATAGGAGTACCGGCTGGTTGGCACAGCCAGTAGTTGTCTTTTGGGGCGACTACAAAGCGTAAACATCCCAACCCAGCGGTGCGGTGCCGTGGGAATCCCCGTGAAGTCGCCGTTCCCTAGTCTGTTGAACAAGGCCGTCCCACTCCCAAGCATCTCTGTCAGGTTGAGCTCGCTAAACGCACCGATGAGTGGTGTCATTTCCAGGTGCGTGTGTGCGTTGACCAACCCCGGCATCACTAGTTTCCCGTTCCCGTCGATAATGGTGGACGCATCTATCTCGGAATCTCCCCCACGTGAGGTTCGTACATCTTCGATACAGCCGTCGGTAACGAGTACCGTTCCGCGCTTATACAGCCGGTTCCGTTCGTCGACTATGAGAACGAGCGCATCGTGGATCAGCAAATCGACACCCATTGGTGAATCAGAAAGTGGATGTTCCAGCGATCAGACCGAGTAGACGAGCAGGCTGGTGAATATTATTCTTACGAGTAGTGGTATTCCTCATCGTTGGAATATCTCTGATCTGTACTGATTCCATTAGCCTACGATACGTCAGCATGATTTAATCCGATTCTCCTTGCGAATTCGAAGTCGGATATTACGGCTCCTGAGGGGGTTTGCGGGGGTTATTTTTCACTCTAGCAAATAGTGTATGATCAAAGAATTACGATTCCACAGAATTGTCGTCCTCAAAGAGACCATATTCTAAACACAACCGCAATAGATGATCCCTCCGATCATACACGTATGCAGGTAGCGTTACTTGACGGCGTTCTCGAATCCCTCCGCATCGGTGTCGGGTTCCTCTGGACGGCAGCGTGGGCCATCATCATGGGACTCACAATCACGAGTTTTCGAATATACGTTCGAAACGCCAGGGACGTATGATTACTACTGCATCCCGCACAAGTCGATTGGGATGGTCGGACGGACCGTGGTTGGCAGTCCTGGCGGACCGGCAGAGGAGGGTTCAATCCCGGATGGAGAGGTCCCATCGAGTGAGGCGATTGTTGACCAGGGTACAGTCGCCTACGGCTCAAGCAGCGATGGAAGCGGGGATACTGGTGGTGGAATGATGGGACGAGGTGGTTCTGGAATGATGAGTGGCCGCAACGGAGGTGGAGTTGGAGGGCTACAAGCTGTTGGTGGCGTACTCGGAATGCTGGGCGTTCTCGGTGGCGGGCTCTACTGGCTTGGGAAGCAAAAATCTCCTCAATCGACTACCGACGACTCAGCCAGAAAAACGCTCCAGAACCGCTATGCCAGGGGCGAAATTGACGAGGAGGAGTATAGGCGTCGCCGTGAGCGATTAGATGCTACTGATGAGGACTTCTCCAACTGATTGCCACCGTGAGAGGGTGAACTCACCGGGGTCAAGTGATTCCAGCTAAACTTACCACCAAGATTTTTTAGATAGTGTATCTAGACAGCCTTCTCAGCTGAGACATTTTATGACTGCTCGTGGGCGGTGATGACCGGAACAGGTGCTGATCGGACCGTCTTTTCAGCGACACTCCCAAGGAGAATTCGATCGACGCCACGGCGGCCACTAGACCCCATCACGACGGCGTTGATATCACTCGTTTCAACATACTCGCTGATTACCTCCGCAGGTGGCCCATGTTCAACGTCCGTTTGGACGTGCGCCAGATCGTAATCATCAGCTTCCGTGACCACGCGTTCAACAGCCTCAGTTGCCTGGCGTTCAAGCTCGTCCGCAGAGAATGCAGAGCGAACGCCAGGACCCAGCGACGTATCATCCACGACAGAAAGGACGTGGACAGTGGCGTCAAGCGTCGCCGCGAGCGCCAAGCCATGCCTGACGGCAGCGGTCGAAGCTGGACTCCCATCGGTCGGGATAAGAATAGTCTCGTATGGGAACGTCAACTGCTCATCGGATTGCATACGAGCGGTCAGAACGGGGACGTCGGACAAGCGTACCACTTTCTCCGTGACACTCCCGAGGAGATAGCGTGAGATGCCGGTCCGTCCGTGGGTGGGCAAGACGATCAGGTCGTAGTCGTATCGCTCGGCGTAGTCGGCGATTGTCGGCGCTGGGTTACCCTGAACGACATCGGTACCATGCTCAACACCTAAGCTCTCGAGCGTCTCCGCGACGTCCGCGACAATCGTCTGTCCGTCCTGTTCCAGTGCGTCAACGACGGTTCCGTCGACAACAGTAACGCTGTCCTGAGTCGTATCGGCGACGAACAGCACCTGAATCGTCGCCCCAGTCCGCTGCGCGAGCTTGGCCGCGTGATGGACGATTTTGGTTGCGTGTTCGCTGCCGTCAACGGGGAGCAGAATCGAATCGTACATGTCACTACCGATTAGTACGGCGAACAGTCACAAAGCCGTTGCCACCATATGTACTCCGGTGGGCTACAGACGACACCTGCGTTCGGCGACAGAGCGGCGAGTATCGTACTACTGTGAGTTCAAGCGGGGTCGCAGATGATGGACCTGGGTCGTAGCTGTAGACGAATTGTCGGAGGTGCGAGGAGAGAGCCTCGCTCTTCAGGGCGGGGAGGATATCAACGATCGACTCTTGCCCTATCCATCGATGACGGTGTCGATATCGTGTTGCAGCGTGCGCGAAATTCGCGTAATGACTCGCATGTAGATCTCTGCGGGGTGACTACTCGATTTCTAACTGACCACTGTTGCTGCCCTCCCCACCGTCGTTCTCGTCCCATTCGAGTTCGAACTCGATACTGCGTTCAGTCATGTTGCCAGCCGGACCTTCGCGTTCAGCTTTGACCTCGAAGGTCGGTCGGACAGGGGGATTCAGTGTTACAGACTCGGACCCTGCTTTCAGGTTGATGGGGTCTCCGCTTTCGAGGTTGTCCGCGACTTTCCGGAAGTACGATGCGATCTCTTCTCGACTCTGGTTGCTCTCTGATTTGAACAGGACTTCTTCAGGCATACACGAGAACGTACACAGCCTGCACTGATAAATGCGCTCGCTGTACTGAACGCAGACAGCCCCATACCGGTCATGTTCTAAGGGTTTCAACAGAGCCGGCTGTTTCTCAACCCATCCGGGTATATCAGGAGAAGGAATTGGCAAATAGCCAATCCTGAGTTAGCCTATTTTGAAATAGGCTATTCGGAAGTATTATTCTCCAAGGGGAAAGAGTAGAGACATGGAACGCTTCGTGGATCGGGAGCAAGAACTCTCACGGCTGCGTGGATGTTACGAATCCAACGACGCCGAGATGGCCGTTATTTTCGGTCGGCGACGACTCGGGAAGACACAGCTCGTCCAGCACTCGCTTTCCGACCGGGACGACGCCGTCGTCTACCAAGCCACGGAGACCACTTCACAGATACAACTTGACGAGTTCGTCAATGTTGCGGCCGACACGTTTCCTGGGATTACGGATATTAAACAGAACTGGGAGTCCCTCTTGGGGTATCTCGGCGACCACGATGGGATTGTGGTCCTTGACGAATTCCCCTACCTCATCGATGCTGAGGAAAGCCTCCCGTCGGTTATTCAGCGGCTGTGGGACCGACGCTTCCAGAACACCTCGGGTACGCTCATTCTGGTTGGATCCTCGATTAGCATGATGGAAGAAGCGACTCTGCTTGGAAACAGCCCGTTGTACGGGCGATTTACCGAGAAACTTGACCTCCGACCACTCGATTTCGCAGCCGCACAGGCGTTCCTTCCGGACGACTACTCGCCTGAAGAGCAGATTTTCACGTGGGGCATTTTCGGCGGTGTCCCGTACTATCTTGACGGTGTCAATCTTGATCAGGATCTCGGAGCTGTTCTCACTGAGGAAGTACTCTCTCAGAAGGGGTATCTCCACAATGAACCAGAGTACGTCCTCCGAACTGAACTCACAGACCCGAATCGGTACTTTGCGATCCTTACCACGATCGCTGCAGGGAAGACGACATCGAACGAGATTGCGCAAGCAGTGGGGATTGATGGAAAGCAGATTTCGACGTACACCCAGAAGTTAGAACGCCTCCGGCTCATCGAGCGTGAGGTTCCACTAACCGAAGAGAAAGCGGAATCACGCCGCGGACGCTATCGAATCCTTGATCCCCTGTTTCGCTTCTGGTTCCGCTTCGTCTACGGCAACGAAGACCGATACGAACGTTTGGGTGAAGACGCCTACGAGGCGGTTATCGAACCAGAACTCCCTGACTTCGTGAGCCAAGAATTCGAGAAGCTCTGTCAGGATGTGCTGCCGAATCTGTTTCCCGAGGAGACGTTCCTCGATATCGGCCGCTGGTGGTACAAAGAGCATGAGGTTGACGTCGTCGGATTTACGACAGATAGAACCATGGTCGCGGGGGAATGTAAGTTCACGAACGCACCCCTTGACTACAGTGCGCTCACCTCACTCGAAGACCATTCTGCGGAAATCCGCTGGACTCCAGATACTGGCGACACCAATATGGAATACGCATTGTTCACGCGTAGCGGCGTCACACAATCCGTACAAGAAGCGGTCTCCGAACGCGATGACGTACACGTGTTCGACCTACGCGACATCACACAACACGGCTGAGCGCGCCATTCACCAACAAGAAACGTTCTGGCTCTGTTGAAGTCTCATTCATCCGCCAGGACTCACCGTGAGACAAGCGTACCAGCGCAGATGACGCTCACGCTCGCAACAGAGCATCACCTCGCAGCGCGGCGACCGAAGACGAAGACAAGTAACGCAACAAGATCGCTCCGAAGGTGGTATTGAGCGTCACAATTACTTGTCCCCATCCGAGCGGTTCGTACCCGCCCATCCCCAGCGTCGTGAATGTGAGTGTGCTGAAATAGAGTGATTCGAGGAAGAGAGATGGGTCTTGGGCGATCTGAGTATACGTGATTGGAACGCCATCAGCCGGTCGCAACCACTCGTTCAGCGGGTAAATGAGTGCAACGGCAAGCATAAATCCAAGACTCAGCGCGATAACCCGCCACGGGCTCTCTCCATAGAGGAGTGTCAGTCGGGCTGTTTTCGCACGAGCATACCGCATCCCAGCGATCGTTCGAATCTCAAGTGAGGCGAGTTTCGATAGAAGTGGCGATTGTGTGTTTTCGTCGTCGCGTGGCAGTCCTTCGAATAGCGCTACTTTATACGCGTTTGTCTGAATATCCTGTCTCCGGACAAAACATCGTGATTGTAACCGAGTCCGGGCTGCGGTGCTCGCCAGTTCCTCAAGCGTCTGACACACAGGTTTAGCTTTATTCACCAGCGTGTCATAGAATACGTCTCACGCCCTCTACCTGATGATTATACAGCCCGAAATTTACGATTAAGACCGTTGTCTCGCTATTCAACGATTTTATTCAAACTAAAAAGTATGAATCATACGTGTTGAGAACTATTGTATGACAGGCTCGGTGTGTGGTTGCAAGATGGCAAAGGAAGTTCCTGTGGGCGAGTTGGTGGGCAGCCACTGTGTCGGCATCCGTCCAGCGTGGCAAAGAATGGGTAAGAGTCGAGCAAAAAGCCTCGCGATTTTGACCCCGTAGCTTATATGTCTCCATATATAATAATTGATAATGGTAGAATCTGATCCTGACCCCGCCGAGTCGACGTTGTATGTGTGTCAAGAGTGTGGAGCTGGTGTTGAAAGCCCGGAACCTGAAGATGAGTGCCCTGACTGTGGTGGGCCAATGCGAAACACAACTGTCGCTCACGACTAACCCACGGGAAGCCTCAAGGCTTGACTCCAAGGAGGTTCACGGGGAGTTTTTTTTGCCGGCCCGTACGCCGGTGCATCGCCAAGCCCCTCGAGCCGCGCCTGTCGGTGATGATGCCGAACATCACACACGTGTGCAAATTCACAGTGAGAACAGCCAGCCGTCTCCTCGTCAAGCAGCGTCGGATGGAACACGCCGTCATCGAGTGCCGCCCGCACACGTTCTGAACATCGGAACGCTGGGCGAAGAAGGGATAATCGCCCGCGGAGTCTACTCACCTCAAGAGGCCTCTGGCGAGATGTACCGCTGGTTCGGGCGTTCGATTGCTCTGCAAAATTAGAACCATCATCCCCGACCCTCGTGTTTCTGAAGTCTCACCACCACGCCTGTGGAATTATATAAGAGGCTGCTGAATCTCTGGATATGGGAGGCCGACCCGACCCGCCTGCGTGGGTCCGCAGGCAACCCGGACTGACGGTACTCACGCTATTGAGCGGTGTCCTCGCGCTTATGATTTTTCTGCCGTATCTCCAGTTCGTCTTACTCGGTGGAGTTCTGGCATATGTTCTGTTTCCCCTCCAGCAACAGGCCGAGCGGTACGCTAGACCTACAGTTGCGGCGTTCGCAGTCGTCGTGGCTACGCTTCTTGTTATACTTATTCCACTTCTCTACCTCCTCACGGTTGCCGTCCAACAGTCACTCAGTGTTGTGAGCGCAATCAGGAGCGGACAACTTGATATCGCATCGATTGAAGAATTACTCGAAGGTTCGAGGTACTCTCTCAATCTCGTTGGTGCGTATGAGTCGAATCAGGAACGGATCGCGGCGGGGATTCAAGAGATCACCTCAGAGGCGATCGGGTTTGTCGGCGGTGTGCCAGGGTTGCTTATCGGACTGAGTATCACATTGTTCGTTCTCTTCGCCTTGTTGCGCGATGGGGAAGATCTGATAGAGTGGGTCCAGTGGGTCATACCGATCAACGAGGAGATTTTACAAGAACTCCGCGAAGGACTGGATGAACTTATGTGGGCCTCGGTCGTGGGAAATGTTCTTGTAGCAGCTATTCAGGCGGGACTGCTCGGCATCGGACTAGCACTCGCTGGCCTCCCGCTCGTGATTTTTCTCACTGTCGCCACGTTCGTACTGACACTGCTCCCGCTTGTCGGAGCGTTCGGAGTCTGGCTTCCGGCCGCAGTGTATCTCCTCGGAGTTGGGCGGCCGGTCGCCAGCGCGGCGATAGTGGCGTATGGTCTACTCGTCACTGTCTCAGATACGTACCTCCGGCCAGCGCTGATCGGTCGGAGCGGCGCACTCAATTCCACTGTGGTTGTTGTTGGTATCTTCGGTGGAATCGCCGTATTCGGGGCTGTCGGTCTGTTTATCGGCCCCGTTGTTATCGGCGGTGCAAAGCTCGTGTTTGATTGCTTTGCGCGGGAGCATACTGGAGAGTTGACCACTTGACATCCTCTCCGCCCTGAAGGGCGAAGATTCCCACGGCACCGCACCGCTGGGTTGGGATATTTATGCTTTGTAGCGGCCTCGAAAGACGGCTACTGGCTGTGCCAACCAGCCGTTACTCCTATGCCGACATGGGATTCAGAGATACGTTTACTGCCTGCATCCCGAAATCCACAACAGACTAGAGGGGTAGCGTGAGGGAGTAGTTCTCGACCTCGGGCGCAAGGGAGATGATCTGCTCTCGACGCCGGAGTTCTTCGCGACGCGTTTCGATTCTATGCTCAAGCTGTTCGAGACGCTCCTGTTGGCCCCGGATCGCGATGTCCATATCCGAGCCGGCGTCGGCTTTGCGCTCGTACTCCTCGATGAAGGACTCAATCCGTTCTCGTTCAGCCTGTGCGTATTCCTCGAGATTCTCCAGCTCCCGAGCGGTCTCCTCGTAACGCTTCTCCTGAAGATGGTTCTTGATCTCGTTAACTCGCACGCTCACATACCGATCGGCAGCCGCCCGTAAGCCGGATTGAGCGTCGAGAACCGTCCGAAGGTCGTCGATGTCGGGCTTTGCTGCTACGGAGTCGCCCTCGACGACACGCTCACCAAGCGCCTGCTGAGCGTCCTCCTGCGCAGCATCCACGAAGACGGGGATGGTCTCCTCTCGAATCACATCGCCAGTGCCGTCCTCGAACGCCACGCGATAGTTGTAGGTGATCCCCGGCGTGTCGACGAACGGAAGCAGTTTGAGTCCGACCTCTCCACGCTCGTCCTCCAACACGCGTGCCATAAGTCGTTGCAAAACGTCCGTATCGGGAGCGAGGTAGGTGATGTCCTCGTGATCCATCGCGAAGTCGCGATCAAACGTGAACGGGCCGAACGTCGCGTCTTGGCCGGGCGAATTGATCCCATCAGGCAACTCGGCTTGATAGAGGTTGGTGCCGCGGTTCTCGAATTCGCCTCCGAAGGCTTCGACTGCTCGTTCGAAGAACCCGCGAATGTCGCCCTCGCTTCCGTAGACGTCCTCTGACTCGTCGACGACCTCCTGAATCTGCCGGCGGCTCTCCGCGTCGAACGTACTCGTATCGACGAGGCTCCGCTCGTACCACTCCTCAAGCGTTCGCTGACGCTCCTCGATCATCTCCTCGAGTTCCTCTTTGGTCGCACTCGGCGGTTCGTCGTTCTCGATGGACTCCATGATGAGTGAGTCCACGTCGATGTCGTCGAGGATGCCGAGCACGTCCGCCGTGTTTCCGAGCTGGGAACGGATCTCCTCGACCTTGGTTTGAAGCATCTCGAATATCTCGCTCTCGCGGGTGTCGTCGAAGAGGAAGTTCCAGACCTTGACCTCCTCCTCCTGTCCGTAGCGATGGATGCGTCCGATCCGCTGTTCGAGCCGGTTCGGATTCCACGGGAGTTCGTAGTTGGCCATGGTGTGGCAGCTGTGCTGGAGGTCGATCCCCTCACTCGCTGCATCGGTCGCGAACAGGAGTCGCGATTGACCACGATTGAACTCGTCTTCGATCCGCGTCCGTTCATCCTTGTCCACGTCGCCGTGAATCACGAGAATCTCGTCGGTCCACGGCTCATCCTGTACGTACTCGAGGAGGTAGTCGAGTGTGTCTCGGTACTCCGTGAACAACAGGAGCTTCTCGTCCGGTTGCTCCTCAAGTAGTTGGGAGATGAAGCGCCTGACCTTTTGAGCCTTGGAGTCGACCGGCAAATCCTCCGCCAGCGAGACGAGGTCGCGGAGCGTATCGATCTCCTCTTGGAGCTGTTCGTCGGTACTGGTGACGGTCAGGCCAGCGATCTCGTCTTCCGCGTGTTGCTTGTCGTCCTCATCTAGATCCTCGCCATCGAGGTAGGCTCATGCTTCGTCGGAGAGGCCCTCAGTTTCCGCCTCTTCGTCGAGGAGGTCGTCCAGCCGTCGACGGAGCGTCGCGTGAATCGCGCCGACGCTGCTCACCTTCCGTACCCACACCGACGGGATGCGGGCGCCGACTATGCGATGGCAACTGTCGCAGTACTCACCAAGACTGCGTTTATTACAGTGACACAACTCGTCGGTATCTCGACGATTATACCCTCGGGGTACGAGGCGTACGATGGACCGCTGCTCGGGCAGGTGATCGGAATGGCCGGGACGGTTCCTGAGGGATTCCTCGCTGGATTCGTCGTCTGGCGAGTCCCGCGACTTCGCGTGTGGCGTGGCGTTCCAGCCGGGCTCACGGCGATGGTCTTGATGTACCCCGCGAGCGCCCTACTCGACGTGGTGGTCGTATTGCCGCTTCAACAGTTGGCTGTCGGGTCCGCCGGGCCGCTGTCGGAGTTGCTCTGGCTGCCAATAGTGGCACCGATTTGGGTAGCGATTTCGGGTATACTGCGTTCACGACGACGTTCTGGCTCAGCTTGCTGGTTGAGGCGCTCAGGGGATACATCCACGAGTACGGTCGAACGGAGTCCACCGCGATCACAATAGCCCAACAGCTGGACGTTCAGGTAGTAGATTGACTCTTGACCTCGGGAGAACCCTGTGTCTATCATAGATTCTGGACCAACTGCTCAGTAGACTTGCCTATCGATCAGTAGTCGCTACCCCCCACGAGACTCTATCCCACAGCCGCTCGTACCCATAGTAGGTCCCTGTCTTGATGACGCTTGAAACAAGGCCGATACTGAGGGCATCACCGGTATTCCAGTAAAGAAGAACGCGACAGAGATAGTGATGACCACCATGAGTGTCCGATATAGGAGCGTCTTGATGAGCGCCCGTGACATCCGCTGATGAGGTGACTGTGCCCCTATGTTTTGAATCCCCTGCTTCAGTCTCTTGTACAGACTCATCTAAGCCAAGTGGACCCACGAACAGAAATAGACGTTGTGCCTGCAAACCTCACTACTGGTATGTTCATTCCATATATCTAATACTCATTCGAGGCATGGCTGCGGGTTTGAGGCGGACAGGGACGCAAACGCGGTGTGGAACATCCGTTCTCGCGGCCTCAACGATGTAGGGGTGGGACATTCCGAATCAACGCCTGTGGGGACTGCACTCCCTGTGGACACCTCCGTGTCTGCAAAGCGCGTCGTGGAATCAGGAAGCCCTACCCTCAAGGAGCGAACCGCGTCAGCGGTGAGTGAGTAGGGTAGTTCACTGACGGTCTATCGTGCGTCTCTCGGACAAGTGCTGACACCAAGTACTGAGTAAACACCACAGGACTTGGTCGCTGCTGTAAACAGTGCGACGAGTGCGACAACGCCAAGCACTGGAGCAGCAATCATCGGGAGTCCTACCTGTCCAGCGAGGACAGCTAAAGAGAGACCACCTGCAAATGCTCCGAGGGCAGTACGTACGCTCTGATCTACTGAGCCGACGTTTGTTTCCATACACTATGCCACGAGGTCTGGCATCTTAAATTGTTCTGTTGGTTTGCAAACTTTCAACAATATTCAAGACGTACAGAACACACAAAAGGCCACTAAGCGACTTTCCCTCTAGGTACTGTTGTTCAAATACCGCACGATTACAACGGCTAGATTCACAGAAAGATGTAGACTTGTTCTACACCAACCGTGGGAATATCCCTACCCCTGTATGAACGAAATCCATGGCAGGCGAACAATTGGCTGGGACAGTACTGATGGGAGTCGCCCTTGTTGTGGTGGTGGCGTACCTGTTCTGGTTTTGGGGACACCCCGAGGTGTACATCCTTATTCTCCCAGCGAT
>ERZ1034573.100-NODE-100-length-23008-cov-8.397552_pt1 | contig 23008 bp, 25 predicted proteins | sample MGYA00520641_ERZ1034573 | MGnify/ENA primary metagenome ERZ1034573 (study PRJEB33760, sample SAMEA4777724) | hypersaline lake metagenome | biome: hypersaline environment; feature: brines | place: Spain | collected 2014-08 | depth 0 m ...
GGGCGGTGCGGCGGGGAGGGGGGGCGCGGTCGAGGGCGGGGCCGGCGACGGCGAGGGCGCCGACGCGGCGGGTCAGGGCCACGTCCGGGGAGCGCCGGCGGAGGAGCGCCCCCGTCGCCGCGGCGGCGACGGCGGAGAGGAGGAGGATGGCGAGCGGGGGACGGAGGCGGAGCGACCGGCGGCCGACGCCGACGCCGACGACGGCGGCGACGACGGGGACGAGCGCGACGAGGCCGACGCCGCCCAGGAGGCGGGGCGTCTCGCCGCTCGCCAGGGTTGCGGACCCGAGCCACGTCGCCCCGGCGACGGCGGCGACGGAGAGGTAGACGGCGGGGGTGCCGGCCAGCGGTCGCACGGCGGGCGGGAGGGACTCCAGGACGTAGAGGACGTGGAAGGCGGAGCCGAGGACCATCCACGGCGCGAGCGCGAGGACGATGTCGTCGGTGACCGGCGGCCGCTGGCGGACGAGGAGAGCGCCGACGGTGCCGAGGGCGGCGAGGAGGGCGAGCAGGTAGGGCAGCGGCGGGAGCGCGAAGCCCGCGGGAAGCACGGCCATGCTTCATGGGCGGGGAGTCGGCGGGAAAGCCTTACGCTCCGAGGGCGGGATACGGATTATCGTAACTGTGTACCGGTGGTTCGCCCGGATGATCCGGCGAACCACCGGTACTGACTTACAGTAAACCGTCCGAGTGAATGACATGGACCGAGCCGACTTCGCCGCGTGTATCGACCACACCGTCCTCGGGCCGGAGACGACGCCGGCCGACGCCCGGCGCGTCGTCGCGGCGGCGGCCGAGCACGGCATGAACGCCTGCGTTCCCCCCTGCTACGTGGCGGAAGTCGTCGGGGAGGCGCCGGACGTGACCCTGATGACCGTCGTCGGCTTCCCCCACGGACAGCACGACCCCGCGGTGAAGCGGCAGGAGGCAGTCACGGCGTGGGAGGACGGCGCCGACGAACTCGACGTGGTGGTGAACGTGGGTCGGATCAGGGCCGGCGAGCTAGGGGCGGCCATCGACGAACTCTCCGAACTCGTCGCGGCCGTGCCGGTGCCGGTGAAGGTCATCGTCGAGGCGTCGCTACTGACGGAGGCGGAGAAGCGACGGGTGGCGGAGGCGGCCGTCGACGCCGACGCCGACTACCTGAAGACGGGGACGGGGTTCGCCGGGCCCGCCACCGTCGAAGACGTGAGGCTACTCGCGGAGTATCTGCCGGTGAAAGCGAGCGGCGGTATCGGGAGCTACGAGGTAGCGCGGGCGATGCTGGACGCGGGTGCCGTTCGGGTCGGCGCGTCGTCGGGCGTCGACATCGTCGAGGGGTTCGATGGGTAGGCGCCGCGTCGGCGGACCGCTCCGTTTTTCTTCGCGCGCGTGCAAATTTCCAGTAACCGAATGGCCCGGTATCACATCGAGACGTACGGGTGTACGGCCAACCGCGGCGAAAGCAGAGCGATAGAGCAACGGCTCCGTGACGGGGGGCATTACCCCGCCGACGGCCCCGCGGACGCCGACGTGGCCATCCTCAACACCTGTACGGTCGTCGAGAAGACGGAGCGCAACATGCTCCGACGGGCCGAAGAGCTGCGAGAAGAGACGGGTGACCTCGTGGTCACGGGCTGTATGGCGCTGGCACAGGGCGAGGCGTTCGCCGAGGCGGGCATCGACGCCGAGGTAGTTCACTGGGACGAAGTGCCCGAGGCAGCGCTGAACGGCGAGTGTCCGACCACCACGCCCGACGCCGAGCCGATGCTGGACGGCGCCATCGGCATCCTCCCCATCGCCCGCGGCTGTATGAGCGACTGTTCGTACTGCATCACCAAGCGCGCGACGGGGCGGCTCGACTCGCCGCCGGTCGAGGAGAACGTACGGAAAGCGCGGGCGCTCGTCCACGCCGGCGCGACGGAGATTCGGATCACGGGACAGGACACCGGCGTCTACGGGTGGGACCGCAACCAAGGCGAGAGCCTCCTGCCCGAACTCCTCGCCCGGATCTGTGCCATCGAGGGCGACTTCCGGGTGCGCGTCGGCATGGCGAACCCGAAGGGCGTCCACGGCGTCCGCGAGGAACTCGCCGAGACGTTCGCCGAAAACGAGAAGCTCTACAACTTCCTGCACGCACCGGTGCAGTCGGGGTCGAACGACGTACTCGCCGACATGCGCCGCCAGCATCGCGTCGAGGAGTTTCTGGAGGTGGTCGAGACGTTCGACGACCACCTCGACCGCTGGACGCTCTCGACGGATTTCATCGTCGGCTTCCCGACCGAGACGGACGCGGACCACGAGGCGAGCATGGCGCTTCTCGAACGCGTTCGCCCGGAGAAGATCAACGTCACGCGCTTTTCGAAGCGGCCGGGAACCGATGCGGCCGAGATGAAGGGACTGGGCGGGACGCTCAAGAAGGAGCGCTCGAAGGCGATGTCGGAGCTGAAACGCGAGGTCGTCGGCGAAGCGCACGGGTCGATGGTCGGCGAGCGTCGGGAGGTGCTCGCGGTGCGACCGGGCACGGGTGAGTCCGTGAAGTGTCGCGACGGCGCCTACCGGCAGGTGATCGTCACACGCGCCGCCGAACGTGGGATCGAACCGGGCGACTTCTTCCAGGTCGAAATCACGGGTCACGAGACGATGTACGCCTTCGGCGAACCGGTGTGACGGTGGGAGGGACACGCCGATGAGCGGAAAGTGGCTTCGAAGCGGCCTCCGGCGGGATATCTGCGTCGTCGTCGCGAGCGAGGGCGAGCCGACGGCCCAAGAGTGTAAGGCCGCCGTGGAGTCGCGGTACGACGACCGGATCGACCCGAAGACGTTCTACGGCGCGCTGGACGCGCTGACGGACGCGGGGCATCTGGAGAAGACGGTCGACGGCCTCCACGACCGGTTCGAACTCACCACGGCGGGGGAGCGGGCGCTCCGGGACCACTACGCGTGGGTTCGGGACCGACTGGACGGTTAGCGCGGCGTCGTCGACGCCGACGACCGCTCGGCGGCCTCTTTCCACTCGCCCAGGCCGGCCGGGTCGAGGTGGACGTGGACGTCAGAGACGGGTTCGACGGCGCGGACCCGTTCCCGGAGTTCGGTCTCGACGTCGTGGGCCTCGGCTAGGGAGAGGTCACCGTCCACCTCGGCGTGGAACTCCACCTCGATGACGTGGCCGGAGTAGTAGGCGACGAAGTCGTGGAGGCCGCGAACCTTCGGGTGCGAGCGAATGGCGTCCTCGATCCGGTCACGTTCCTCGGCGGGCGGCGCGCCGTCGGAGAGATAGCGGATGTTCTCCCGCGAGACGTCTACCCCCTGATAGATGACGAGGAGGCTCACCGCGCCGCCGGCCAGTGGGTCGAAGATGGGGTAGCCGAGCGCCATGCCGGCGACGCCGACGAAGACGGCGAGGGTGGTGTAGATGTCGTTCTTGCTGTCGGCGGCGAGGGCGCGGAGGCTCGGCGACCCCACCTCGCGGTTGACCGCGACGGTGTACCAGTAACAGGCGTAGCGGACGACGAGGGCGACGAGGAGGCCGGCGACGAGGACGGAGCTATACTCGGCGCTCGGGCCATCGAGGAGGGCGTGACTGGAGTCGTAGAGGAGTTGCAGGCCGAGGAGGACGAGGACGCCGCCGACGAAGAGGGCCGCGAGGGGTTCGAACCGGTCGTGGCCGTGCGGGTGAGAGGCGTCGGGGTCGTCGTAGACGAACCGTCCCCAGACGAGGACGACGGCGCTGGCGAGGAGGTCGGCGACCGAGTGGGCGGCGTCGGCCATGAGCGCAAGGCTGCCGAAGGTGACGCCGAGGGTGCCCTCGACGACGATTTTCACGACGTTCGAGACGACGTTGACCCACGACGCCTTGAGGAACGACCTCCGATCCCCGCTCATACCGTTACAAACGGGCCAAACCCACATAAACGGTGTCATTAGGCGCGTAGAAGGCAGTTTTTGATTGAGTCTAAATTCCGGTCGGTCGGCTCACTCGCTCGCCGATCCGTCGAGGGTGAGCGCGACGGCCCGGTCGTCGTCGGTGACCGTCGCGCCCGGTTGAGCGGCGAAGGCGTCGCGGAGGTGGGTGTACGTCTCGTCGACGGCTTCGACGATCACTTTCGTGTCCGAGACGACGGGCATGAAGTTGGTGTCGCCGGTCCACCGCGGAACCACGTGGGTGTGGAGGTGGTCGTCGATGGAGCCGCCGGCGGCGCTCCCGCCGAGGTTGAGGCCGACGTTGTAGCCGTCCGGGTCGAACGCGGCGTCCATCGCGTCGAAGGTCCGCCCTTTGAGCCGGGCGTGGTCCAAGAGGACGTCGTCGTCGAACGCCCGGTAGTCGCCCTCGTGGGCGTCGGGGATCACCATGGCGTGGCCGGGGTTGTAGGGGTAGTTGTTCAGGATGACGAACGCGTGCGCGCTCCGGGCGACGATGCGGCTGGACCGGTCGTCGTCGCGGTCGGGGAGCACGCAGAACGGACAGCCGTCGACGCCCCCGCCGTCGCGGGTCACCCACTCGATGCGCCACGGTGCGAACAGTCGGTCCATATCGTCGCCGGGACGCCCAGCCGTTTATACTGTTGGCCGGCGCGTCTGACGGGTGGCTGACGAACGACCGTTCTCAGCCGTGAGAACCCGCTCGAACCGGAGTTAACCGGGGTTAATCCGGGTTAACTGACTGCCGGGCTTATGCCGACGGCACCGATACGTGGGCGCGATGAAGGCGAAGCGACCCAACCCAGACGCCAACCTCGAACTGTGTCCCGACTGCGGACGGGAAACTAGGCACTCGGTCCGCGTCGAGATTCGAACGGAGAACCCCGCCTCGGCGAACGCGGCGTTCTCGCGAGAGCCGTACCGGGTCGCGGTCTGTGCCGAGTGTGAGGCGGAATCGATCCAGCGGATGAACGACGCCTGATACCGTTTATCGTAACTGTCTATCGGTGGTTCGTCGACCCGCTCCGGCGAACCACCGACAGCGACTTACGAGAATCACTACGACGCTCCCAGGCTACGCCGTCGTAATCTCGCAGCCGTCCTCGGTGACGATGACGGTGTGTTCGGCCTGGCTCACCAGTCGTCCCTCCTCCTCTTTCAGTACGGGGTAGCCGTGGATCACGTCCTGTTGTTTGAGCCGCCGGAGTGCCATCTCCGCGCGCGGCACGTCGAGCCACCGCGCGGCGAACGGTAGCGTCCGGTACTCCTCGGTGACCTGTTCGAGCACCTGCCGTGCCTGTCGGTTGCGGACCGAGCGCTCCCGTTCCAACCCGTAAATCTCCTCCCTGCTCCCCTCGCTCACCTTGCCGCGGCCGTCGGTGACGAACGGCTCGATGGCGATCACGTCGCCGACCCGGAGCTCCGCCCCGTGGTCGACGCCGCGGTTGGGGACCGACGGCCCCGTGTGGGCGTCCCACTGCTCGACGCCGTGCCCGGAGAGGTTGAGGACGGGCGTGTAGCCGTACCCGCGGATCACGTCCTCGATTTCGGCGCCGATGTAGCCGGTGTCGACGCCGGGACCGACGGCGTCGATGGCCACGTCGAGGGCTTCCTCGGCGGCCTCGACCATCTCGGGGTTGTCCGAGAGGTCGACCGTCGTCGCGGCGTCGGCGATGTAGCCGTCGACGTGGACGCCCACGTCGAGACAGATCATCTCCTCGCCGAAGGTCGTCTCGTCGTCGCGTGCGGGAGTGGAGTGACTGGCCTCCTCGTCGACGCTGATGTTGACGGGGAAGGCAGCGCCGTCGGCGAGTTCGTCGATCCGCGTCTCGGCGTGTTCGGCGACGTCGAGGTGAGCCACACCCGGTTCGATCATCTCGGCCGCCTCGTCGAGGACGGTCCGCAACGCCTCGCCAGCCTGGCGATACTTCTCGACGGTTGCCTCGTCGAGGGGTCCTACGCTCATGGGCGCCATTGGCGTGAGCCGGGGAAAGAGGTTGCGGCATCGACGGACCGCCGTAACTCGGGGCCGGTAGTCGGCGGGACGCGCCGCCGACCCCCGCGAACGAGGGTGCCGACGGGCAGCGTACGTGCTATATAGACATGGAGGGACCAATTAGCGCGCTTTATGTAGCGAGACGGGCATGTTACGGGTACACGATGATTCGGACCGACGCGCTCGACGCCAGCCTCGACCTCGCCCTCGGCGACGAGCACCGACGGATCGACGCCGACGCGTGGGACGACATCTACGTCGTCGGCGACGTCCACGGCTGCCTGCAGGAGTTGGAACGGCTGGTCGAGCGCCTCGATCCCAGCGAGGACGACCTCGTCGTCTTCGTCGGCGACCTCGTTCGCAAGGGACCGGACAGCGCCGGCGTGGTCGACTTCGTGCGCTCCCGGCCCAACTTCGTGACGGTCCGCGGCAACAACGAAGAGAAGCTCCTGCGCGGCGAGAAGTCGCTCGCCGAACTCGACGACGAGGACCGGCAGTGGATCGCCGACCTCCCCGTCGCCGTCCACTGGGACGACGCACTCGTCGTCCACGCCGGCGTCGACCCGCGGAAGTCCATCGTCGAACACACCGTCGACGACTTCGAGACCATCCGCGAACTCGGCGACGGGAGCTACGAACCCCCGTTCTGGTACGACGAGTACGACGGGGACCACCGCGTCTTCTTCGGCCACACGCCGCTCGAAGACCCCGTGGTCCGCCGGAACGCCGTCGGTCTCGACACCGGCTGTGTGTACGGCGGCACACTCACCGCTTACGACGTCCGCGGCGACCGCTTCGTGAGCGTTACGCCCGACCGGACGATCCAAGAGCGCCCGGCCCGAAAGTTCGTCACGCCGCGCCGAACCGTCACGGCCGACTAACGCTTCGCGGCGGCCACCTGCATCGACTCGCTGTTTTTCGCCGCGCCGACTCCCGTCGGTCCGCAGACGATCACCCCCGCCGTCGACCCGGTTAGCTCCTCGAACGCTTCGATCGCGAGCGTCGCGGCCCGGTCGGCCGAGGCGCCGTCCGCGAGGGCGTCCACCGCACGTCGGGCGAGGGTGACGCGCGCGATGTCCTCGCCGGCACCCGTCGCGCTGGCCCCGCCCGCGGGCGTACAGGAGAAGCCGGAGCCGACCTGTGGCACGTCGCCGACGCGGCCGGCGAGCGCGAACCACCGACCGGCGGTGGAGGTAGCGGCGGCGAACCGCTCCCCGTTCCCGGCCACGGCGCCGACGGTGTCGTGGCCGCCGAACCGCTCCCGGAGCCAGTCGAGGTGTGCCGCCGGGGACCCCGCTGGCGGGTTGGCGTCCGCGAACCGCTCGCGGGTCCGTTCCGTCATCAGGTCGACGCCGGTTTCGACGCCGAAGTCGGCCGCGAGTTCGGCCGCGTGTTCGCCGACGACGCAGACGTGGGGCGTCTCCGCGGCGACGACGCGTGCGGCAGCGACGGCCGCCTCGACGCCGGGGACGTTCGCGACGGCGCCGACGGTCCGGTCGCTCGTCATCAGCCCTGCGTCGACGCGAACGACGCCGTCGGACTGGACGGCGCCGCCGCGGCCGGCGTTGAACCGCTCGTCACCCTCCAGCCGACGGAGCGCCGTCTCGACGGCGTCGAGGGGGGTGTCCGCGGCCGCCCCGTCGCTCGCGGCGGCGTCGAGGACGGCCTGCCGGTCGGCCGTCGGTCCGCCGAGGCTCGCGCCCGACCCCGCACCGCCGTGGACGATGATGCGCATACCGACCGGTAGACGGCGAGTGGAATAAGCCTCGTGCCGGATAACGGCAGGTCTTTCACGATGGTCGGCGAACTCGCCGACGATATGAGCTACGACAGAGTCGAGGTGCCCGACGGCGAACGGATCACCGTCGGCGAGGACGGCGAACTCGACGTCCCGTCGAATCCGATCATCCCGATCATCTACGGCGACGGCATCGGGAAAGACGTAAGCCCGGCCGCTCAGCAGGTACTGGAGGCCGCCGCGGAGGCGACCGGTCGCTCGATCAAGTGGATGCGGCTCTACGCCGGCGAGTCGGCACGGGAACGCTACGACGAGAACCTGCCCGAAGAGACGGTCGAGGCCATCCGCGAACACCGCGTGGCGATCAAGGGGCCGCTGACGACGCCCGTCGGGAGCGGCTTCCGGTCGCTGAACGTCGCCCTCCGCAAGAAACTCGACCTCTACGCGAACATGCGGCCGACGTACCACCTCGACGGCGTCCCCTCCCCCGTCACACATCCAGAGAAGATGGACATGGTGAACTTCCGGGAGAACACCGAGGACGTGTACGCCGGCATCGAGTGGGAGGCCGGTACCGACGACGCCGAGCGCGTCCGCGAGTTCGTCGAGGAGGAGATGGGCTTCGCCGACACCATCCACGACGGCCCGGTCGGCATCGGGATCAAGCCCATCTCGGAGTTCGGGAGCAAGCGCCTCATCCGGCAGGCCATCGACTACGCCCTCCGCAACGACCGTGGCTCGGTGACGCTCGTCCACAAGGGTAACATCATGAAGTTCACCGAAGCGGCCTTCCGCGACTGGGGCTACGAACTCGCCGAGGAGGAGTACGGCGACGAGGTCATCACGGAAGACGAGCTCTGGGACGAGTACGACGGGGAGGCGCCCGAGGGAACCGTCGTCGTCAAGGACCGCATCGCCGACAACATGCTCCAGCAGCTGCTCACCCGGACCGAGCAGTACGACGTGCTGGCGATGCCGAACCTCAACGGCGACTACCTCTCGGACGCCGCGGGCGCGCAGATCGGCGGCCTCGGCATCGCGCCCGGCGCGAACTTCGGCGAGGGCGCGTGCCTCGCCGAACCCGTCCACGGCTCCGCGCCGAAGTACGCGGGCGAGGACAAGGTGAACCCGACGGCGATGATCCTCTCCGGCCGGATCATGCTCGAACAGCTCGGCTGGGAGGACGCGGCCGACCTCGTGCGTGACGCCGTCGAGGAAACCATCTCCTCGGGGCAAGTCACCTACGACCTCCACCGACAGATCGAGGGCGGCACCAAGCTCGCGACGAGCGAGTACGCCGCGGCCGTCGTCGAGAAGGTACACGAACTGGCGTGAGCCGGGGCGGGCGTCTGCCGAGCGTCGTCTGGTAACATCGGGACCCCGACGTAGCCGGAACGACTCGACGCTCCGACCCCGTCAACGTCGCGGGCGTTCCTTCACTAATTTATACTCGGCGGGGAGAGAGTCCTACATGAGTGAACCTCATGTGTTGTTGCTCGGCGCGCCGGGAGCGGGTAAAGGAACGCAGAGCAAGCGTCTCGCCGAGGCGTTCGACATCGAGCACGTGACGACGGGTGACGCGCTCCGCGCGAACAAGGACATGGACATCGGCCACATGGACACCGAGTACGACACGCCGCGGGCGTACATGGAGGCCGGCGAACTCGTCCCCGACGCGGTGGTGAACGAGATCGTCAAGACCGCCCTACAGGAGGCGGACGGCTACGTCCTCGACGGCTACCCCCGCAACCTCGATCAGGCCGAGTATCTCTCGGAGATCACCGACCTCGACGCCGTCGTCTTCCTCGACGTGAGCGAGGCGGAACTCGTCGATCGGCTCACCGGCCGCCGGGTCTGTGACGACTGTGGCGCCAACTACCACGTCGAGTTCAGTCCACCCGAGACCGAGGGCGTCTGCGACGAGTGCGGTGGGGACCTGATCCAGCGCGACGACGACACGGAAGACACCGTCCGCGAGCGCCTGCGCGTTTACGAGGAGAACACGGCGCCCGTCGTCGAACACTACCGCGACGAGGGCGTCCTCGTCGAAGTCGACGGCGAGGGGACGCCGGACGAGGTGTTCGAGGCGATCCACGAGGAAGTCGACGCGGCGACGTAGGCGGCGCCGTCGCACGCACCCGTCGGCGTCGACAGCGTCACGTCCGCCGGTTCCGACGGCGGCGACCGGTGCGAGCCAGAGTAAAACCTTCTTAACCGCCGGGCGGCTACTGATGAGCAATGGCACGGATCGAGCAGAAGGTGCGGGACCTCGTCTCGGAAGACGCGGCGATGGAAGACGTCGTCCGGACGGTCCTCGACCGCGCGGACGACGGCGAGGTCAAGTGGGTCGACGTTCGCGAGGACTTATCCAGCGGGCAGTGGGGCCGCCTCATCGAGACGGGCGTGTTGGTCGACGGCGATGCCGGGTTCCGCCTGGCCGACGCCGAGGCGACGCGAAACGCCCTCGGAAACGGCGAGGCGGAGACGACGGCCGGGTCGGCGTCCACGTCGAGCGACGACGACGAGGGCTCCTCGTGGTCGATGTGGGACAAGGGCGCGGCAGTGTTCAGCCTCGCGCTCTTCGCCGGCTACTCGTGGGCACCGATGCGGAACGTCATCGGCAACGCGATGAACGTGTTCCTCGGCCCGCTGAACGCGCAACTGCCCTTCTACGCCGTCGTGATGATCCTCGCGGTCGTAACGGGGCTGTACTCCACCATCCTGCAGGCGAACCTGATGGACTCCGAAAAGATGGGCGAGTACCAGGAGAAGATGCAGGAGATACAGGAGAAACGCAAGGCGGCCAAAGAGCGGGGCGACGACGAGGCACTCGACCGTATACAGGACGAGCAGATGGATGCCATGGGCGACCAGATGGGGATGTTCAAAGAGCAGTTCCGCCCGATGGTGTGGATCATGTTCCTCACCATCCCCGTCTTCCTGTGGATGTACTGGGGGGTCGGTATCGGGGCGAACGCGACGCCGATCTTCGACCTCGAACCGCTGGTGCTCCCGTTCGCAGGCGAGAGGGCGTGGACCGATTCGGTGCTCGGCCCGGTTCAGGTGTGGATCGTCTGGTACTTCCTCTGCTCGATGGGCTTCACCCAGATCATCCGGAAGGGCCTGAACATCAACATCAGCCCGACCGGCACCTGACCGAAGTGAACACGCTCTTTTAGCCCGCCGCCATCAGTTCCGATATGTTACTCACCGTGTCCGGCCCGGCGGGCAGTGGGAAGAGCACCACTGCCGCCGGTCTCGCGGAGGCGCTCGATCTGGACCACGTCAGCGGCGGCGACATCTTCCGCGACCTCGCCGCCGAACGGGGCTACACGCCCGTCGAATTCAACGAACTCGCCGAGGAAGACGAGGGGATCGACCGTGACCTCGACCGGCGCCTGTACGAGATCGCCCGCGACCGCGACGGCGTCGTCCTCGAATCGCGGCTCGCCGGCTGGCTCGCCCCGGACGTCGACTTCCGCCTCTGGCTCGACGCCCCCGTCGACGTGCGCGCCGCCCGCATCGCCGACCGCGAAGCGAAGCCGGTCGAGCGGGCCCGCGCGGAGACCCTTCGGCGCGAGCGAAGCGAGCGAAAACGCTACGCCGACTACTACGACATCCCCATCGACGACCTCTCCATCTACGATCTGGTGGTGAACACCGCACGGTGGACCGCACCCGCCGTCCTCACCATCCTCACGACGGCCGTCGAGGGCTACGAGCCGGCGGGGGACGAGGGTGGCTACGCCATCGAGGGGGTCGACCTCGACGGCCTGCGCGTCGACTCGTGACGGCCCTTCGCGACCCACCCGAAGGACGTGACCTCGACGCCCTCCTGAACTTCGGCGTCGTCAACCTCGACAAACCCCCCGGCCCCTCCGCTCACCAAGTCGCCGGCTGGGTGCGCGACCTCGCCGGCGTCGACCGTGCCGCCCACGCCGGCACCCTCGACCCGAAGGTGACGGGGTGTCTCCCCACGACCCTCGGCGACGCCACCCGGCTCGCCCCGGTCTTTCTGGAGGGTCACAAGGAGTACGTCGCCGTCCTCGAATGCCACGGGCGGCCACCGGCCGACCTCGACGCGACCGTCGCCGAATTCGAGGGCGAGATCTACCAGAAACCGCCGCGCAAGAGCGCCGTCGCCCGCCGCCTCCGCACCCGGACGATCCACGACCTCGACGTGCTGGAGACCCGCGACCGACGGGTCCTCCTCCGAATCGAGTGTGCGAGCGGCACCTACGTCCGCAAGCTCTGTCACGACCTCGGCCTCGCGCTCGGCGTTGGCGCCCACATGGGCGCGCTCCGCCGGACCGCGACCGACCCCTTCGACGATCGCGACCTCGTGACGCTCCACGACCTCGCCGACGCCCTCGCGTTCGCGGGAGAGGGCGACGAGGGGCCGATTCGAGCGATCGTCGCCCCGGCGGAACGGGTGCTGGAAGGGCTGCCGGCGGTGACGATTGCGCCCAGTGCCGCCGAACAGGTGGCGACGGGGGCGCCGGTGTACGCGCCGGGGGTGATCGACGCGGAGCCGGCCGGCGACGACGCTCTCGTCGCCTGCGTCACGCCGAACGGCTCGGCGGTCTGTCTCGGACGGCTGGTTGGCGATCCGGACGCCGACGAGGGCGTCGTCGTCGAGTTGGAGCGGGTGCTCGTTTGATCGCGAAACGACACGCTTAACCCGGACACCGCCCTCGCTCGAAGCGCGGGACCGTGGGGTAGTGGTATCCTCTGCGCATGGGGTGCGTTGGACCCGTGTTCGAATCACGGCGGTCCCACTCTCCTTCCGACGCGACCGATTCTGATGGCCTCTCGGCTGCCGATCTGAGCGTCGGCGACGTGGTCGTCGTCGGCCGCTCGGTGGGCTCGATGACGTCGAGATAATCGACGCTCCCGTGACCGGTACGGACGGTGAGGAGAGCGGACGTAACGTGCCGGGGCGGCTGGCCCGGCATCTAAAGAGCCGCAGAAGTACGGCGAGTCGGTCCAGGATTCCAAGGAACCGGGAACGAGGGGAGGGCATGTATACGTCCGCGCCGAATCCACTCGTGGGGAATTGGATAGTGCGTGTTCGTCTGTGTGTAACCCCTTTGCCTCTGATTCCCCATCCCCTTGACTTGTGAGAGGGTGCGGCCGACGACCGGCAGGAAGTCGGCCACCCCTTCGGGACCCCGAGGCTCGCGGCGTATCGGAACCCGGCGGACCTGACGGTCGAGCGGGCGGCGGATGCCGACCCCCGGTTCGTCGTGTAGCCGATACCCGTCGACGTCCGGGGTGTATCGGCTCGAACGCGGTCGCGCCGATCGTCGGCACGGGAGTCATGGCAGCTGTTATCACGGTCTAGCGTTACCGTCCGGAGGATGACCGATCCGCCGTCGCCGAAGGGAGTCCTCTCCGGTATCGGAGGCGTGTTCTCGGGAACGGCGATGGTGCTGGAGCCGGACGGGACCGCCGTCGACGTGGTCGGAGAGGGAGGCGAGGCAGCGGCTCAGCGTCATAAACCGGATTCTCAGACACGACCTCCGGAACAAACTGAACGCCGTCGCTGGCAACGTGGAACGGATACGGGGGCAGGTGGATCGTCTCGACACCGCCGCCGGACTTCGGGACGGAAGCGAGATGACGACGGCGGTAGCGGAGTTGGCGCAGGGAACCGACGAATCGGAGCTCGAAATCCGACGGTTACAGGCACTGATCGACGAGGCGTCGGCGTTTTCGGTCGAAGAGACACCGGCGAAAGCGGACCGCATCGAGGACGCGTCGGGGCGCCTCGCCGCGCTGGCCGATCGATCCGGCTGCTCGTCGAGATTCCGCTGGAGAACGCGCTCGAACACCGTGACCGATCGTCGCCGAGGGTTCGGCTCGCCGTCCACGACGGGGACGAACGGGTGCGCATCGCCGTCACGGACGACGGCCCGGGCATGCCAGAGCGGGAACGGGCGGTGATCAGGGAGGAGGAGACGCCCCTCTTCCACGGGACCGGCGTCGGGCTGTGGACGCTGGACTGGCTCGTGACGCGGCTCGGTGGCGGAATGACGATCGCCGAAAACGAGGGTCGCGGAACGACCGTCACCCTCGTGCTGCCGCGTCACTAGCCGGAGTGGCGATGGGGGGACGCCGATGCGTCCGCGCGAGCGATCACCGCTGCGACGGCACTAGAACGTCCGCCGTCGGCTCCGTCTCCGCGACCCGCCGGAGCCACTCCGCGTAACCGAACGACCGGTCGGCCGCGAGTGCGACCGGAAAGTCGTCGCCGAACAGGTCGTCGGCGAGCGTGTCGAACGCGGCCGCCGTCTCCGCCGGCGGTCCGGACACCTCCAGACAACAGGTCCACGCCGTCGCCGGCGCGGTTAACTCGCTCACCTCGACGTGGGCGAGTGCGTCGCCGGGCCAGTCGTCGAACGTCCGGAGGGTTCGCGTTTTCGTCACGGGAGTCCACAACCCGGTCGCGTCGCCGGTCGAGGTCGGCGGCGCCCGCGCCAGCGGAAACCGCCACTTGTACCACTGCTCGACGGACCCGATCACGTCGGGGCCGAACGCGCGCCGCTCCGGGGGACCGAGCCGGCGCTTCAGTTCGATGGCGTCGCCGCCGCCCCGGAGTTTCAGGTTCGAGGACGGTACGGGCGGTGCGACGTACAGGTCGGTTCGGGTCGCAGTGTCCGTCGTGCCCCACCTCGCGAGCCACTCGTCCAGGGCCGGCGGCGGCGTTCCGGACCCGAACCAGCGCACCTCCAGGGCGTTCGTCTCGGTTACGTGCTCCATAACCGACGGAGCGCTGTCGGCGGACGTGAGTCTTGGGCTGTAGCCACGGGGCTACCGCTCGACGGGCGGCGCTCGCTTCGGGGACGGAGGCGGCCCGCCTCGGACGGGTCACCGTACGGTGGAACCGGTGGGTTGCCGAGACGATTCGGCGACCCACCGGCAACGGCCACGACGGGCCGTTTCAGTCCTGCCGCTCGAACCGGTGTTTGACGATTTCGGAGGTGTCGTCCCACTCGAAGTTGTCGTGGGCGCGCTCCAGAATCTGCTTGTAGTGCTCCAAGTCGCGAGCGCCCTCGGCCTGGGCGTCGGCGTCGGTCATGTCGCCGAGGGTCCGGCCGGCCACCTCGACGACTTCGAACGTCGTCCCATCGATACTGAAGATGTCGCCTTCGTCGGCGTACTGCTGCCCGCGGTGGATCTGTGTCACGTCGCCGTCGAGTGCCTGTTGGCGCATCCGGTCGTTCGGCAGGAGCGTGCCGGGATCGATATCTGCCATGGATACACGTAGGACTGGACGGGCAAAAACGGTCGGGCGGTGGTGACCCGCCCGACTGCACGAGAAATCCACAGTCGTGTGAACGTGCTGCCGCCGATAGCGCAAAATAGCCTATGTTCGGAAACTAATATGCGCTATTGGTGTTAGAAACACCGATAAATATATTCCTCGTTAGTCGTATGGTCACGTATGGTAGAACACGACGACGGATCGGCGGTCGCGTCGCACACGGAGTACGTACGCACCCGGGTCCAGTGTGTCCGCTGCGGGATGCGCGTCTCGGGTCGGGCGGAAGACGGCCGGCGGCTGTGCGGTGGCTGTCGGGGGGGCCGGTGACGGCGGACGCGACGCTCCGGCAGGCCCCGGAGTTCGAACTGGAGTGTCTCTACGACGATCCGGCGTCCCCGTCGGAGGTGACTATCTTTTCTCCGGGGACGCCGGAGATGGCGACGGAGTGGCTGACCGTCGACCGCTCGTCGGCGGTCGGTCTGGATCGGATGCGGTAGTTTCCTCGAGCACGAAGCCGCCCTCGCCGTCCGGGGCCGACACCGCGGCGTCCGGGCGGGCGCGGCCCACGTCGTCGGCGAGCGTGAGGGTCGGCTGGGACTCCCGCTTACACGCTCGATACGTCCACCGGAGGGCCGTCCTGATCGACTGGACGTACATGTCGGAGTCGGACGCCGCGGTCTTTGTCATCTACTGTCGGCTGTTGGCGTACATCCCTCCTAAAACGAGATTAATATCCTAGTAGACACCCAATTTCCTAATCGAATGTTGAATAATCAATGGCTAACGGATATATATCTGGATATACTGAGCGGTAATTAGCGTGACTGAAGACAATCAGTCGGAGAAATCGGAGAACAGATTTGGACTGACAGAATTGACTGTGGATATCGGAGCTAACTGACGACCAATGTTCGACAAATCGGACCTCGAAGGGCCACGGATCGATCGACGGACGGCGACGAAACTGCTTGCAGCGGGCGGCCTCACCGGCCTGGCCGGGTGTAGCGGCGGCGGCGACTCGGGCGGCGACGGTGGCGACGGCGGCGACGGCGGCGACGGCGGCGACGACGAAGCCGAGAGCACCAGCGGCGACTCGAGTTCCAGCGGCTCCAGCGGCGGATCGATCACCGCCGGCTGGAACATCGACCAGATCGAGTATCTCGACCCACACTACGTCGACAAGGGCCAGGAGATCTACCTCCAGTCCAACATCTACAGCGGGCTGGTGAAGATCGGGTCCGACGGCTCCATCGTCGGCGACCTGGCCAGCGACTGGACGCTCCCCGACAGTTCGACGTACGTGTTCGACCTGAAGGAGGGGGCGACGTTCCACAACGGCGACCCGCTCGACGCCGAGGCGGTGAAGGCGTCGTTCGAGCGGCTGATGAGCCTCGACGACTCGCCACACGTCAGCAAGGTGTCGTCGGTCGAGAGCATCACCGCCGAGGACGAGACGACCCTCCGGATCAGCCTCTCGGAGACGGTCGGGCCGTTCATCTCGTTCCTGACCCGGGGGCCGGGCCGAGCCGGCACCATCGTCCACGCCGAGGAAGCCCAAGCGAACCCCGACGAGTACAACCGCATGCCCGTCGGGAGCGGGGCGTTCGAACTCACCGAACGGGAGTCGGGCGAATACCTACAGCTGGAAGCCCACGACGGCTACTTCGGCACCGACGGCGACGGGAACGCCCTCCCCTACCTCGACTCGGTTCGAGTCAACCTGATTCCGGAGCCGTCGACCATGTGGACGGCGATCCGTGGCGGCGAGATCGACTACTCGATCAGCATCCCGGCCGAGAACGCGGGACAGGCCGAATCGATGAGCGGGCTGAACGTCGTCGGGACGAACCCGGGGGCGTGGTTCTGCGTCGCGCCCCTCGCCAGCAACCCGAGCGAGGTCGACTTCGCCCAGTTCGCCAGCGGAAGCGCTCAGATCACCGACAAATGGTCGGACCAGGACCTCCCGACGACGGACGCCCGGGTCCGCCAGGCCATCGCCATGGCTATCGACCGCGAGGCGCTCGTCGAGCGTGCGTTCTTCGGCTACGCCGAGCCGGCTCACTCCCTGTTCAACCCGGCCATCTCGTGGCTCCACGAGGAGGAGCCCGATCCGGGCCAGTACTACGACCCCGAGCAGGCCCAGGCGCTCCTCGACGAGGCCGGCTACACCGGCGACCCCCGGATGTCCCTCACCCTGCTCGGCGTCCCGGGTGACGAGCGTCGGATGACCGTCGTGCAAGAGATGCTCTCGCAGGTCGGCATCGAGGTGGAGCTCAACGTCCAGCAGTCCTCTGCGTACTGGGACAACCTCTACAGCTACGAGAACGCGCTCGTGATGTACGACGGCTACGTCGACATCGACCCGTGGATGACGATGTGGAAGCAGCTGAAGACGCCCACGGAGGGGGGATCCGCCGGCGCGTGGCAGGCGAACCTCTACAACAACCCCGACTTCGACGAACTACTCGAACAAGACTACGGCACGTCGGACTTCGACGAACGGGCCGAGATCATGCGGCAGGCGGAGGAAGCCTTCCTCGAAGACGCGGGGTGGGCGATGACGACGTTCCCGCTCATTCCGAAGGCGAGTACGTCCGACCTGACCGGCGTCGGGAACCAGGCGGGGCTGAGCAACTTCCACATGGCTTCCCTCGAATAGATGGGTATCAAACGGTACGTGGCAAAGCGAACGCTCCAGGCAATCGGGGTCGTCTACGTAGTGGCGACGGCGGTGTTCGTCGCCGTCCGCTCGGTGCCGGGCGACCCGGCGCGGCTGGTCCTCGGTGGCAACGCCGAACCCGACGAGCTGGCCGCCGTTCGCGCCGAACTCGGCCTCGACCAGCCGATCCACGTCCAGTACTACCGGTGGATGGCGGATCTGGCCCGTGGTGACCTCGGTGACTCCATCTACACCGGGCAGTCGGTGGTGACGAGTATCGTCAACGCCGCCGAACCGACGCTGAGCATCGGCCTCGTCGGCATCACCATCGCCATCCTGATCGCCATCCCCGCGGGCGTCGTCAGCGCCACGCGCCGCGACCAGTGGGAGGACTACGTCGCAACCGGCGTCGCCTTCCTCGGCATCAGCATGCCGTCCTTCTGGATCGGTATCGTCCTCCTGCTCACCGTGGGGACGGCCATCCCGGCCATCCCCTCGTTCGGCTACGCGTCGATCAGCGAGGGCGTCGTCCCCTGGCTCTCGCACGTCATCCTGCCCGCGACGGCCGTGGGGCTGCCGTACGCCGGCATCATCACCCGGATGACCCGGTCGTCGATGCTCGAAGTACTGAGCGAGGATTACATGCAGACCGCCCGCGCGAAGGGGCTGCCGCCACGCTTGGTCCTGTTCAAACACGGGCTGCAGAACGCGCTCATGCCCGTCGTGACCGTCGCCGGCATCCTCTTTGCGCTCCTCCTCGGCGGCATCGTCGCCGTCGAGATGGTGTTCGGGGTGCAGGGCTTCGGCCGTCTGCTCATCCGCTCCATCGAGCGCCAGGACTTCCCCATCGTCCAAGGGTCGGTGATCGTCATCTCGATCATCTTCGTGTTCATGAACCTCGTCGTCGACCTGCTCTACATGTCGATCAACCCGAAGGTCAAGTACGGAGGGGGCGCATGAGCACGGACTACGGCGACGCCGACACGTTCCTCGGCGTCCGCCTCGATCGGTTCGCCCGCCTGCGCGAGACGGTCGCCGGCGACTACAAGGCCACCTTCGGGCTGGTGACGGTGGTCCTGTTCGTCCTCGCGGCCGTCTTCGCCCCCGAACTCGCGCCCTACGACCCGATGGCTCAGGAGTACGCCATCATGCAGGCGCCGTCGCTGTCGAGTGCGCACCCGCTCGGCACCGACTCCTTCGGACGCGACCTGCTCTCGCGGCTGATGTACGGCGCACGCGTCAGCCTCGGCGTGAGCCTCGGGGCCGTCACCATCGGCGCCGTCGTCGGGGTGTCCCTCGGCGTCGTCGCCGGCTACTTCGGCGGCTGGGTCGACGACGCACTGATGCGCTTCGTCGACGTCCTTTGGGCGTTCCCTTGGCTCCTCGTGGCCATCATGCTCGTCGCGGTGTTCGGCCAGGGCGTCTGGAACGTCGTCGTCGCCATCGCCTTCGCGTACATCGACGACTTCGCCCGCCTAGCGCGCGGCGAAGTCCTGTCGATCCGCGAGGAGGAGTTCGTCCTCGCGGCCAAAAACATCGGTCTCGGGGACGTAGAGATCATGACCGAGGAGGTGCTGCCGAACGCGGTGGCTCCCTTGATCGTCCAGTTCACCGTCCTCGTCGCCCGCGCGATACTCGCCGAGAGCACGCTCTCCTTCCTCGGTATCGGCGTCAAGCCGACCACGCCGACGTGGGGGGCGCTGCTCGGCCAGGGACGGAGCCTCATCGGTCAGGCGTGGTGGATCTCGATCATCCCCGGCATCGCCATCGTCATCACGGTGCTCGGCATCAACCTCTTCGGCGACGCGCTCCGCGACGCCTTCGACGTCCGCGGGGAGGAGGGGGCGCCGTGACGCTCCTCGACGTCGAGGATCTCGCAGTTACCTTCCCCGTCGAGGACGGGCCGGACGTGCCCGCCGTCGACGGCGTCGACCTCCGGGTCGAGCAGGGGAAGATCCACGGCCTCGTCGGCGAGTCCGGGTCCGGCAAAAGCGTCACCGCCCGCTCGATCATGCGGCTGCTCGACGGCGCCGAGGTGTCCGCGGACCGCTTCGACTACCGTGGCGAGGACCTCTACGCCAAATCCGAAGCCGAGATGCGACGGATCCGTGGCGACGAGATCGCCATGGTGTTTCAAGACGCCCTGTCGGCGCTCAACCCCGTGATGACCGTCGGCGAACAGATCGCCGAGGTTGTCAGACACCACGGCGACGTCGACGAATCCGCCGGCCTCCTGAGCGAACTCCGGCGCAAATACGTCACGGGGACGAACGAGTCGGCGCCGTCGTGGCGTCGTGCGGTCGACCTGTTGGAGACGGTCGGGATCCCCGACCCCGAGGAGATCGCGACGTCCTACCCCCACCAGCTCTCCGGCGGCCAGCGCCAGCGGGTGATGATCGCCTCGGCGCTCGGCGGCGACCCCTCGCTCATCGTCGCCGACGAACCCACCACCGCGCTCGACGTGACCGTCGAGGCCGGCATCCTCGACGAACTCCGGCGCCTCTGTGACGAGTTCGACGTGGCCATCCTGCTGATCACCCACGACCTCGGCGTCGTCGCCGAGACCTGTGACCACGTGACCGTCATGTACTCCGGGTCGGTGATGGAGCGCGGGACGACCGCGGGACTGTTCGAAAATCCCGCACATCCGTACACGAAAGGCTTGCTCCGGAGCATCCCCGAGGGAGCACCGTCCGAGGACGGTCCGTTGGCGACGATTCCGGGGTCGGCGCCGGAGCCGACCGAACGCCCGGCCGGCTGTCCCTTCCGTGACCGCTGTCCGGCGGCGTTCGACGCCTGCTCCGACCCGCTGCCAGAGCACGTCGTCGACGGCGGCGAGGGCCACGTCGCGCGCTGTCACCTCTACACCGAGGGCGACGACCCCGGCGAGGTGACGTGGGAGACGGGCGCGACGGCGAACGGCGAAGCGACCGACGCGGCCGACAGAACCCCCGCGACCGAGGTGACCGACGGATGAGCACGACCGACACGACGACCGATCCCGATACCGACGGACCGCCACGCGAACTCCTGAACGCCACGAACGTGAAGAAACACTTCCCCCTCGCGGAAGGACTGTTCGACCGCCTGTTCGGCGAGAGCCAGGTCGTCCGCGCCGTCGACGGCGTCGATCTGACGGTTCGCGCGGGCGAGACGGTCGGCATCGTCGGCGAGTCCGGGTCGGGCAAGAGCACGCTCGGCCGCACCGTCTCACGGTTGTACGAACCCACCGACGGCAGCATCACGTTCGACGGCGAGCACATCGAGACCCACTCCGGGCGGGAGCTTCGCTCCATCCGGCGCCGGGTCCAGTACGTCTTCCAGGACCCGATGTCGTCGCTCAACCCGCGCAAGACGGTCGGCGAGAGCGTCGCCCGCCCGCTCACGGTCCACGACATCGCCGACGGGGAAGCGAAGTGGGACCGCGTCGCCGACCTGTTCGAGGAGGTAGGACTCGGGCGCTCACAGCTCGACGCCTACCCCCACGAACTCTCCGGCGGGCAGCGCCAACGGGTCGGCCTCTGTCGGGCGCTGGTGACGGAACCCGACCTCGTCGTCTTCGACGAACCCGTCTCGGCGCTCGACGTGACCCTGCAGGCACAGATTTTGAACCTCATCGACCGCCTGCAACGGGAGTTCGAGCTTTCGTACCTGCTCATCTCGCACGACCTCAACGTCGTCCGGCAGGTGTGTGACCGCGTCGCGGTGATGTACGCCGGCGAAATCGTCGAGCGTGGAACGGTGGCGGACATCTTCGAGAACCCCAAACACCCGTACACGCGGGCGTTACTCGAAGCCATCCCGCAGGTCGAGGGTGGGCAGCGAAGCGGTCGGCAGTCCCTCGGCGGCGAACCACCGAGCGCGACGACCCCGCCCAGCGGTTGCCGGTTCCACCCCCGGTGTCCGGAGTTCATCGACGGCTCCTGTTCCGGGCGGACGCCGACACTTCAGTCCGTCGAAGGCGACACCGGCCACGAGGCCGCCTGCCACTGGCTCGACCGGAGCGAGGCCGAGCGGGCGGCCCACACGCCACCGTCGCGGGCCGAGCGCGAGGTCATCGAAGAGTCCAGCGGGGACTAAGACCCATCGGCGCCCCGGCCGCGCTCCCGCGCCTGCGGTCGCAACCGCTCGATCCGGTCGTCCATCCGCGGAGGCGACACCGGGAGGCCGGTGACCGGGTCGTCGGGACGAACTGAGAAAGACGACCGGACACGTCGCCGTCGCGTCGGCCGGCGACACGCCGCGGGGTCGTCGCCTCCGTTACGGGTCGGTATCGGTGACGGTGCCGACGCCCTTGCTCCGGCCTTCGCGGAAGACGAACCGCTGGCCGTCCTCGATCAGGTAGGGGCGGAACTTGAACTCGACCGTGGCGACCCCGCGGTCGCCGGGGAGGAGGTGCCCGCCCTCGGGGCGGAAGACGGCCGCCTCGCTGATCGTTTCGAGGTGGACGACGGGTTCGTACCCCGTCCCGATGCGGGTAGGATGGTTGAGGACGACCACCTCGGCCTCGAACTCGCGGACGGGCGTAGGGTCGGCGTCCGCCGGGAGAAGGACCATGCCACGTTCGATCTCCGCCTCCGCGACGCCTTTGAGCGCGATGCCGACGATTCGCCCCGCCTCCGCGCGGTCGACGCGGTGGTAGTGCATCTCGATGGAACGCACTTCCACCTCGCGGAAGTCGCCGTCGGGCATCGGGCCGAGGAGGAGGTCGTCCCCCGCCTCGACGGTCCCGGAGTTGACGGTTCCGGAGGCGACGGCGCCGACGCCGGTGACCGAGTACGTGCGGTCGATGTACATCCGGAAGTCGCCGTCGCCGCCGTTGGTCTTGGGGAGACCCTCGAACAGGTCGTCGAGGGCGTCCAGTCCCGTCCCGGTGACGGCGCTGGTTTTCAGGATGGGCACCACGTCGCCGATCTCCTCGGCCGCCGCGGCCACGCCGTGGCGCTCGATCCGGAGCGGCGTCTCCTCTACGTCCCGCAGGAGGCGTTCGACCGCGCGTTCGACCTCGTGGACCCGCTCCTCGCTCACCACGTCCGTCTTCGTGATGGCGACCATCGTCGGCAGTTCCGTCGCCAGCAGGATGCCCAGATGTTCCCGCGTGGTCTTCGTGGGACCGTCGTCGGCCGCGACGGTCAGTAGACCGTAGTCGAGTTTCTGCCCGACCAGCCCTCTGATCGTCGTCCGGAGCCACGGCTCGTGGCCGACGGTGTCGACGAAGGAGACCAGCCGGTCGGCCTCCTCGACGACGCGGGCGCGATCCGATTTCCGGTGCGGGTTGTCCATCCGCACCGGGCCCGACTCGTCGAAGCCGTACACCGCATAGGAGAGGTCCGCCGAGAGGCCGCGTTCGACTTCGTGGGGCTGGACGTCGAGATACGAGCGCGTCCCGCCCTGACCGTCGTCGGCCTGGCCGGTGACGAGGCTGCCGACGAGCGTCGATTTGCCGTGG
>ERZ1034573.102-NODE-102-length-22648-cov-6.628823_pt1 | contig 22648 bp, 24 predicted proteins | sample MGYA00520641_ERZ1034573 | MGnify/ENA primary metagenome ERZ1034573 (study PRJEB33760, sample SAMEA4777724) | hypersaline lake metagenome | biome: hypersaline environment; feature: brines | place: Spain | collected 2014-08 | depth 0 m ...
TTCTCATCTTCCAGTATATCGCAGTATAGTACGGAAAAGATAGTTGCGGAATACGCTATTAAGGAAATTTCAATAGGGAATAATCAGCTGTCATGATACCAGTCGAACATGTCTCTTCGGAGCTTACCGACTGTTCTTGTGACGGAACCGTATTCATCACTACGCTTCGTCTCAAGTGTGTTCGGATGTATGCTCTGGTTGAAGTTCGGATGAACAAACACTATCCCTTCAACAAATACTCCGTTTGATACAGAGGCTTCAGACAGGTCTGTTCCGTTCATCCGAGAGTAGAACAGACTGAATATTTCGTTTTGAAGCCAGTTGCTTATATCCTCGAACTCTGTGGAGTATTTACCGTATGACCTGTACTCACATTTGTCACGTAGCCAGTCAAACGGTATAAACAAATGCTCTTCAAGATCATACGGGTTTCCATGTACTTTCGGCCCTACTAACTCTCCGAAAACCCATCCATCCTCGTATTGGTCGATATATCCTCGTCTAATACTATTTTGTACTCCTCTCACGAGATAATGCGACTCAGTATCCGAATACGGATTCACTTTGTTCATGCTTCGATCTCCTATTCGGGTCGCTATCTCTACAACCTCACCATCTTTACATCTGACAGACATGTTTGTACCATGTATCTTTTCAACGGCTTCAACTTCTTCGGCGTTGTCAAACACCCAGTCAAACCCTTTGTTAATAACAGGGTTAACCGTGTAACGTCCATTCTCGTTGTTATCTCTTTCGTAAACTGCTCTAACCTTTGGGAATCTGTTCGGTAGTCTTGCCATTGCTATCACCTAGCCCTTACGTGAGCTACCCGTCGAATCCCTCAGGCACCAACGAGATACAAAATCTCGTGTTTGGATAATATACTGATAGATAATAAAATCTTTGATCTGCATTAAGATTAAATGGATAGAGAACAAAACTCAGATTGTAATGTTGTTGAAAGCCCTGAAGAAGTTTCTTAAATCCTTGTTTCAAGGAGATGAATCAAGAGCAAGCCAAACGGAAGAATCCTTCCCCATAGAAGTTGAAGAATGATCCTACCTGTTGAGTCAGACGGATTTGAAGATTACCTTCAGTCCGTCCATACATTAGTAGATGATACTGTGTTCGACTTCATACCAGAACTTTACAAGGATCACTATGATTTAATTGAACATATTTTCAATCATAGGGATGAATGGACATGCGACAGTTACATCGGAGATAAGAAAGACATCATCATATCTGGTTTAGAATATGAAGATAACGGTTTATTTGACATGAGAGGATTCTGGAGTTATGTTACTGATTATATTCAGAGATTACGAAATAGAATTTCAGAAGATTTCTCGACGGACTATGATTATATCCGTAGTCTTTCCAACTTCTATTCCAGTATCTCACCTGTTAGTTCTGAGTTATTGTACAACCGACTGGTGAGAAGATATGAGCAGATGAGATCAGAAACTGGATTAGAAGAGGATCTTATCATTCCTTCAAAATTAAAATCACTTGAAATGAAGATTGTTACTGGAAGCCTCTTGTCTTAACAGGATTCGTATCATCCTGCTTCACTTTACTTATCGCCTGTTGGAAATCCTCGAATGTTACGCCTGACCTATCATCTCTGATAGCTATCATTCCAGCTTCCGTACATGATGCCTGTATATCCGCACCTGTAAATCCTTCACTTGACTCCGCTAATGTATCATACTGAACCGTGTCATCTATATTCATATCCCGAGTGTGTATCTGGAATATCTGTTCACGACCAGCTTCCGAAGGGGCAGGAACCTCGATTATCCTGTCAAACCTCCCTGGTCGGAGGATTGCTTCGTCAAGCATGTCAAATCTGTTAGTTGCCGCGATTATACGAACATCGCCTCTGTTCTCGAAACCATCCATTTCGGAGAGTAGTTGCATAAGCGTTCTCTGAACCTCTGCTCCGCCATCACTCTTACTTTCACGTCTTTTCGTCGCTATCGCATCAATTTCATCTATAAATATGATGGTTGGTGAGTTCTCTTGAGCAACTTCGAACAGGTCTCTGACCAGTCGAGCTCCTTCACCTATGAACTTCTGAGCTAACTCTGATGCTGCCAATTTAAGGAATGTGGCATCTGTCTTGTTCGCAACAGCTTTCGCCAGCATTGTCTTACCTGTTCCTGGCGGGCCGTGTAGAAGAACTCCGGATGGTGGTTCCACACCAATCTCTTCAAACTTGTCAGGGTTGAGAATTGGATCTTCAATAGCTTCTCTTACCTCTCTAAGTTGATCCTCTAATCCACCTATGTCGCTGTATGATACGTCAGGCTCTTTATCCACTTCCATCGCCTGTGCTCGTGCGTCCGTATCTGAAGTCGGCACGACCTCAGTTACACCCATAGAGTCATTTAACGCAACTCTCATACCTGGTTCTAAGTCCATGTGTTCAGGGTAATCGTTTATGAATTCTTGGTTATCGCCATGTTTCTTCAGGATAAGTTTATTCTCATCTTCGAATATCTCTTCAACAGTCCCTACAAAATTAGGTGTTTTCTTCAGGGCCTTATTCTCCTGTTGAAGTCGCTCTAATTGCTTTCGTATCTTTCGATTCTCTCTCTGCGCCTCGTCTAACATTTTCTCCAACTCATCAGCCCGATCTCTGAGATCATTATAGGATTCCTGCAACTCTTCGAAGCTTTCTTCACTTGAGTTTTCGTCGTTTACATCTGGCTCGTGGGACACGTTGTACATAATTAAAACGGTTCATCCTACAAAAGCCTAACTGCATTTCAGAGTTGATCCTTCCGATTATCACTCGACGTGTTCGGTTACCATCTCGTCAATTACTGATTTTGTCGCAAGCCACTCCTGCTTATCATCAACCTTGAACTTCTGCTTCCTCTTCCATCGACCATCCTGATTCTGCCATAAATACACATTAACTTCAGGGCCGTTCCATGAATCACAGACAACAACAGCTTTCCACCAGTTATCGTTCTTAAAAACATTCTCGCCTTCTATCACATCAAGTTCATCGTGTACAGGGTAATTAGTTTCCTCTGACATAGTATAACTAAGCGATTTATATGACTTAACAGTTACTCCTCTTCCTCAGAATCGTATGAGAACTCAGTTTGAACGGAGTTCTCATTGTCAAGAATCTCAGGAGCAGTAACAGACCAAGTATGAACAAGACTGAACTGTTCCCTGTGGTCATACACTCTTCTTTCACCTTCATACTCGCCATTAAAAGAGGTTATAATTGAATTGGTCTGCTGAGCTGAATCTTCCTTAGCATGAACTCGTATCAGATCAATACCTAGGTCATTAGCTAGGACGAACGCCATTGATCCTATGACATCTGGAATGCAGTTCTTCTTATTAGGTATATAAAATTTGATTGATACTTGGCTTCTGTCCCAATCGATAGGGCCTACCATTACATCGCCGACATACTTTCCGTGATTGCTATGATCAACAACACCGTACCATCCAATCGAACTTCCAGACCAAGACAACTGAACTTTCTCAAATATATTGGCCACATCCTTTGCTGTGTCAGGGTGTTCAGGTAGTGTGGTTGGTTTTGTGTCACCATCATAAAAATCGATTATCTCTTGTATATCGAACGAGGACTGCGTAAGTTTTCCCAGTTGAACACTTGGCGACTTGATATAACGTGATAGGAGACTGTCGTCGGATTCGCTACTCGGCTGTTTTCTGTCAATCTCATCAAAATCAATGTCGACCATACATTGACTTCGTGTTAACAGTATTTATAGTTTAGTCTGAACCGCATCTATTGGTAACAGTTAACTAGTCGTACAGGTATATACTATCTTCAGGAGTATGGTCAAACGGGTGAACTATATGATTATCCACCTGTTTGATCATAGTTCTTCTGAGAACGTATTCCTCGATTCTAAGTTCTATACCTTCGCATTCAGGGCATTCAACAACATCAGCTAATCTTGCGAGCTCATCACTAGATTGGTTAGACACTTTCACATAGAACTCCTCCTCACAGTCATCACATGTGAATAATTGATAATCTCTGTAACCTATATCCCCATGTTTCACTCTTGTTTCCGATGTTGTAATCCAATTATCAGATAAGCAGTATTCACAGTTTGTTACATTAGCCATCTCCAATAATCTTGAAAGAGAATTGAATCTGAATCTACTCCAAAATAACCTCTGGCAGTCTTGGCATTCCAAACGTCTTTCCCTATCCTGCATTTTTACACGGATACATTAGTCTCATATATTCATAAAACCCTCGATTACAGTCTTACAGGATTGGATCAGCTCTTGTAACAGAAAATCAATATAACGTTGAAGATTGTTATTATAACAAGAATGAATGTTGAAAGGCATAGGATTGTAATTGTATGCTTGATATTAATATCAGTTTTTATCCTTTTATCATTCAGCTTATCCGCTGAATCCCGGATGAAAATTGATACGTCATTATCCTCTTCAACAATAGATACGACTACTGGAGCTGAAGAGATTGTAATTCCGGTCAACACAATCGAGATAGATATTAGCAATATTGGATCAACTAAGGAACCTGTAACCGTCGAATATAGTGTCACTCACCAAGGAACTGGAGAGACCGTTAGTAGAATCACAGAATATAGTATTGATGATAATAGTAAAGTTACGGCGAGAGAAACACTGAGAATATCAGAGTTTAGTGCTGGCTCATACCCTGTGGATCAAGCAACTTCTTTGACAGTTGATGTTAAGGCGGATCACCCGAGTCTAAGTCCTGCAACGGATACAACGGAAATACTGGTTACAAGAGGTGTTGATAACACTAACTGTAATACAATAAAGCAAAGCAATCCTGATGCTAGTTCGAAAGTGTATAGTATACAGCCAGAGAACTCTGGTTCATCCTTTGATGTTTACTGTGATATGGAGTATGATGGCGGTGGATGGACTCTTGTTATGAAGTCAAGCGGAAGTGACGACGAGTTCAGATACAGTTCAAATTACTGGACGAGTAGCAGTAACACATTGAATGATAACTCTGTTAACCTTGATACAACGGTTCCAACGAAGTTAGATTCGTATAATACTGTTGTTGGTGATGAGATTCGAGCAGAGTTCCCTGATCATCAGAATCATCAAATGGTCGAATCGTTCAGTTCAGAGAAAACACCTCACTCAATGTTCACAACGAACAGAGAAATAGGATTCGAGTCTGATGGTAGAGGGTCAGTACCTTGTGGAACTAATGCAGGAATCGGTCGTTTTGGAGATTACTGGTATAATTTCGATGGTGAAACGACTATCAATAACGCGGACAGTATATTCGCACATCAATGCGGAAGACAACAATACGGGTTCAAGATATCTACGGGATTCGATGCATATACAGGAACAAAGGTTCGATGGGGTTGGAACTGGCAGAATGAAGCTGATAGTTGGAGAACTCAGGATGCAGTTGCGGGGATTGGTTTAGTTAAAGACGCTACTGGTGGCGGAGATACGTCCTCCAATGGTGTTTACAGTACCACTATCGGATCTCAGGTTTACTGTTGTTCAAGTAAGAATGGTGACCGAGAAAATGGTGACGGTGAGTATCCACGTGATGTATTGATCTGGATTCGTTAGTTGGTTGAAAACAATTAATTTAGTGTTCTAACGAGTATAAAAGTATATGAATAGTAGCTTGCACAGAGTATTCTTTGTCTTTTTACTGTTTACGGTTATTATTTTTGCAGGATTCTCAGCTATAACAGCTGAATCTAGTATGCAGGTGCAGACTACTCTATCTGATTCGGTTATTAGCATGTCGAGTGGAGCGGAAGTTATAGTGATTCCAATTGAGAGGATTAAGATAAGCACTAGTAATACAGGATCGTTAACTGAGCCTGTCACAGTAGAATACACTATAACACATGAAGGAACGGGAGATGAAGCTACTGTAACCCGTGATTATCAACCAGATTCAAACGGTGAAGTAACGGCAGCAGAAACGTTGAGTGTTAGTAAATTCAGTTCAAGTTCGTATCCTGTTGATTCGGTCACGTCATTGAAAATAGATGTGAAAGCTGATCATCCTACGCTCAACGCTGCGGTTGATACAAAACAATTCCAAGTTTCGAGAGGTGTTGATAACACTAACTGTAACACGATAAAACAAAGCGATCCAAGTAAGGATTCAGGAGTGTACGCTATACAACCAGAGGGTGTCAGTAGTGAGTTTGATGTCTATTGTGATATGGAAACGGACGGAGGTGGTTGGACTCTTGTCATGGCGGCTGACGATGATGATAATAGATTTTCGTATTCTAGCTCGTACTGGACTGACGAGAATATTTTGAACGCGGATGATGCTAATCCATTCGATTCTGTTGGTGGGAGCCTCTCCGATTGGGAGAATAGTGGAAGTGATCTGGATGGTCCTCGGAAGTACGAGTCTTTCCATACGGTAAGTGCGACTGACCTAAGATTACAGTTCGGTAACCCAACTCATTCAATAACCTATCAGAAAGACCTTGGTGGTGACACAGCGTATGACGTGTTCAGCGGAGGTGAGGATAGGACATTCTCACACAGAGGAAGCTGTTCAAGTACTGTCACCAATAATCATCCAGACTTCGATTCGAATATAATGGTATTAGGCGAAGGTACACAAGTTTCAGGAGTGAATATTGTTGAACAAGGATACAGTTTTGGTAACGGTAAATTCCGATTTGGATTCGGTAGTGACGAGGATAGCAGTCACGGGGCAGCAAGCCTCAATCTCGGAGTAGGTTATAATAGTAACTCGGTAGCGTACATGAGCGGGAGTACAGATTCTGGAGACTGTGGATACGACGGAGATACTTCAGAGAATAATAGCAGAGATACTAGTGCCGCTATCTGGGTTCGATGAAAACATGAGAATGTAGGTATCAAATCTATTATTAATCGTACATTCGAATAATATATACAGATTCAGTACCAGAATTAAAGCAAATTGAACATAAGTATTGAGCAGATAAAACCTAAGGAGCTCTCCGATGATATACGAGACCTTGTTCGGGTCGGTCTCGGTGATACATACGCAGAAAATATTAAATCAGTAACCAAGGAGAACAATGTTCTATTAGTGGCGAAGTCAGATGGAAAACCAGTTGGATTCGCTTGTGGATATGATGGTGAGGATCCGACAGAGTATCTTAGCATGGACGTAGATGTAGAGGCTAACAGTTTGCTTGAGAAAAACGCCGTTCATCCTGATTTCAGAGGAGAAGGAATCGGAACGCTACTGACAGAAGAGCGTCTTAAGAGACTTGAACAGTCAACAATAGCAGAATCATGGATGAGAACAGGCTCTCCTGACAGCACGATAATACTGGAGAAACTAGGTTTTAAATTAGTCAGAAAAGAAGAGGATCGATGGTACGATGAAAGTGTTGAAGCAGGCGACCCGAATTTCTGCCCTGATTGCGGGAAAGTATGCTACTGCGACTGTGCTGTTTACATACTCAATAGATATGAGGATAATTAACCTTGACAGTACTAATCAAATATATACACGGAAATAATTTAGAGTTCTACAACAGATCTTTGGTAAATGAAAGTACAATATATACTGGCAATTGTACTATTATGTCTATTTTTGATATTTAGCGTTCCAACTCTTACGGAAAGTTCTAATCTCACAATCAATTATGATAGTCCTAGCACAGATCAATTAACAGTGGTTTCGCAAGCAGAGTCAATTATCCTGCCATTCGGAGATCTTAAAATTAACGCTGAAAACATAGAAGATGACACGCCAATTAATGTACGTGTCATAGTCACAAATACTGAAAACTCTGAATCGTACCAGAAATTATACAAAATTAATACAAGTAACTCTGGGTCTGTCGGTGTACCCGTAGCACAAGACGTGATCGGGTCAGATAAACTAACCTCCTCTGGATTTCCTGTAAACCAGAACACAGAATTAAAGTATGAGATACGAGCAGATCATCCTGAAACAGAAACAAGCTCCGTATCAGATACCATTGATATACTTGTGCAGTCAGATCCGAGTAGTTGCGGAGATATATTATCAAACAATCAGAATCCTGATAATGGGAACTACATAATAGATGACAATGGTAATGAGTTCCAAGTTTACTGTATATTTGAACCATCGGGATCTCTGGTAGCAGATTCATATACTATGAAATATGTTGAGAACGGGAAGACCACGCGATCCCTGTCTGACGATAATACGTGTACGGATTATGGTATGCAGTTGTTTGTTCCGAGGAGCCCTGAGGAGTACGATATTGCGAAGAACTACGTTTCGAATACGTTCGGGAAAGATCCGAGTAACTGGGAGTCGGCGTTCAGCTCTGGTAATGTTGGAGGTGGATTAGGTCCTATGGGCCTATACTATACTGATACATTCGTAGGGGGAGAAAACAGTCTTGGTGTCAGTCAATCGGCTTTCACAGGGAAGAACGTGCACTCCTTCCACTACGGTTCTAACACAATTGACGAAGATACGAAACATTCAGGTTCAGGATGGTTAACATTCTTAGATACAGATAGGTTCTGGATAGCAGGTGATGAAATAGATAGCAACGAGCCGAACGGAGACTATACTCCTGAACATTGGCTCGGATTTGAGTGGGACAATAATGGAGATGTTTCAGACTTCAACGACCTTCCAGATCCAGGGTACGGTTATGATAGTTATCTCTGCACTCAGCAGTACTCTGACACACTAGCCTAATACGTCATTCTAATGCATTAACCTGAATCGATAAGCAAGTCAGAAGAATAATTCGTAACATTCAAGTATAACCTGTTCTAAAGCATGAGTGCGTGGAAGTCCTGTGGGGTAGCGGCCAATCCTGCGGGCCTTTGGATTGGTTCAGTCAAGCTTTAACCCTTGACTGTTCCAAGAAGACAGCCCGCGACCCTGGTTCGAATCCAGGCAGGACTATACACGATTCTGAACTCTATTTCATTCATACAAACTTTTAATCCTAGTTATTGAAATGTATAGTATGAAGCCAGTAGTTTCTGAGAATTTTATAAATGAGAACTCCAAGATAGAGCGAGAGGTTGAGGAAATAGTAGTTCGTTTGGAAGACGCATCGATAAAAGATAGGGCGTTAACCGAGTTGGAGAATGCTAATGTAGTTGATTCTAACGCTGATAGGGATACATTCAACCTAGAGTATTACACTAATTCAGGAGGTAGGCTGGCTAAAGCTACCTTTTCGATAATCGGTGAAAACTGTTATTTCTCTTGGATATGGGTTCAAGAGCCGTTCCGTGGGGAAGGATTCGGCTCAAAATTACTCGACCAATGCCTGTCAATTATTAAACAGCACGGAGTGTCAACAGTATACGTACTTCCAAAATCCGACAAGGCGGTTTCAATGTTTAGTTCAGCAGGGTTTACAAAATGTGAGAACGTAAACAGTCTTTACAGTACAGATGACCTCTAGATTTCCTAATCCGCTAAGTGTTGTAGAACAGAGTCGATATTATCCGTTTCTATGTATTGAACAGGTAAAGAATGAACTTGGCTTTTTGACAGTCTGATATACTCGTTGTAGTTTGGTGGTTTGTTTTCAGATACGTATAGTTTACCTGTGCTACTATTCGCCTCAGAGCATATTTCAACAACATATGAATCAACTTCAACCCATTGATGAATGTTTCTAATCTGTTTGAAGCTTTGTTTAACGCCTACGGGTTGACCTGCGGATAGATTACATCCAACTATTAGATTCGGGTTGTAACCGTGTCCACAAAGGTGTTCAAACAGGTTCCTAGCGTTTTTATGACATTCTCCAAGTAGAGAGCGGGGTTTGACGCTGGATCCTCTCTGCTCAAGCTGGCTTTTTAAGCATTCAGATGTTACTCGGGTCAGTTTTTCAGGTGGCTTAGAACGCATGAGATCTAAAGGATAAACATCAAATGTGTACGCCCTATTTTCACTATCGGAAGATACGAATACACCATCATCGTTTTCCGTAATTTCAAACATAGTTGAACTGATTCACTTGTTGTTCTAATGCTTTTCGGAACTTTTAATAGTCCCCTGAACAAACTACTGGTAATGGGTTACTGGGCAGATCTTAAGCACTACGCAAGGTCTAGAATAGAGGATATTGATGATCAAAGTGCGAGTCTAACTGTATCAAAGGATGACCCGATTAATTCTGATACAGTCACTCTCTCACTAACTTGGGAGAAGGAATTTGAAGACCGTTTGTATGATGAAGGGGGAACACGTTTACTTCCAACAAGCCGTCAAGTGAAAGTTGAGGGAGGGACAGTTCACGAAGACACTCCGAGCATTTTCAACACTCTAGTTCGTAGCATCGAATTCGACGGCGATGTAGATTCAATTACATTGAAGGAGAGCAGTATGATGGTTGATTCTCCGTTTGTTGCTACGTATGGACTGTCGCGGACTAGTGGTATTACACGACGTGGAGCGGATGTTCTGAAAGAATTAGAAGATATTGGGTCAGAAGACGGTTTGGACTTTACCCTCGATGATATTGTCGAATGTGGGGTTGTTTACAGTGACTTTAATCCTAATGAAGCTTCATCTGTTAACGCGTACCTGAGGACAGATCGTCCGTGGGAATATCTGGCCAATGTTGAGTCTAGTGAAGGTATTGCGGAGAAGATTGACGACCCTGAGAACTTCAGATCGTCAGATTACTGTATTGTTCCATTCACGGCTAACCAAGAAGGATTGTCGGATACTCGTACAAAATTCTGCGAGGATCAAATGGAGTCTTTCGTGGATGAGTTCGTTAACACTAGTTTTGATTATACGCTGGAAGGAGAATCCATCTATGTTCGAACAGGGGAGGTGAGGGATGAGGATTACTGTATAGCGAAACCTGACTTCGAATACGACGAACCTGACGGAGATGAAAGAGTTTACTGCTGGTTACATGCTGATGCGACGGAGATTCTGGATTCTAATCTGCTGAGTTCTGACTCCAGTTAATACTGAATCCATCTGAGTTGCTACTAAACTCTACGTCATAGTAACGGAAGCTTGTTCCTTCTAGCTTCTCTCGGATGACTTCAGATTCCCTTACACTTCCCTGTTCGTTGAATATAATTGATTTTAGTTTTTTATCTTCTTCTATTATACTTTCAATCAGGGATCTGTTCTCATCAGCGTATTCGAGAACGTTCTCAATATCCTCTTCTGTCACGGTTAGAGGTAGTTCATCATTCGGCTTCTCTTCTATCATCTGTTCGGCTGTTTCGTAATTAGCTATCTCTGTAACTCCGCTTTTCAGATAGTAATCATTAACTATTAGTTCGGGAGAGACATTTTGATTCCAGACCTGATCCGCTATTTTATGAACCTCTAGTTCAGTCTGTTTCATAACAGGTCTGAGCATCTGTGAACTGTACTCTACAACACCCTGACTATCTTGGGAGTTATTTTTGTCGTTCATAATTTATGGTAAATTGGCTTGTTGTTAATTAGCTCACTCTGACATTATAATGATAACCTCTCATCCACTTATCAGTAGTAGTTATTGTTGCGCTTCTGTTCTCTATCCATTTGACTTCCTTTTTTATTTGATCTAGGTCTGTTAGTATCCCCATCACGTCTGAAAGTTGTGTCCATGTCTGAAAGGAACTTATTCATACCATCTTCAACATTGACAGGGCTGTTTGCGGTACCGTTTTTACTTGGTTCACCGTCAAACCTGATTATGTTATCGGCTATTCGGTCGATAACGAACAGGTCGTGGTCTATAACCATAACAGGTTTTGAGGAGTTCCTCGCGTATCTTCTCAAGGATGTAGCGACGTTTGAACGAGTTTCCACATCCAAGTAAGCGGAAGGTTCATCTAACAGATACACATCAGCCTCACGAGCAAGACAAACCGCTATACTAACTCTTTGTATCTCACCACCAGAAAGATCCTTTATTCGGCTGTCTGATATCGGATCAATATCCAGAGGATTGTAAACATGGTTCTGGAACTGCCCGTCGTATATGTTAGTTACTTTCGATAGAACACCGTCAACTGTGTTCGAAGATGAAGACTCAGGGTACTGTGGCTTGTAAGAGAAGCTAATATCAAGGTTGAGTTCTGTATTATTCGGTTCAAGTTCGCCTGATAACACCTTTGCGAAGGTACTTTTTCCAAGAGCGTTCTCACCGACGATTCCAACTACCTCATTATCATGGATCTTTCCACTCTGCGTTTCCAGAGTAAAATTTTCGAAAGATTTTGTGAAGCTCGGGTATTCGAATCGTGGAGATCCAAGAACTGAGTCCTTTCCTTCAACAGAGTCCCTGAACTCAATTTTGTAAGATCGGATCTGTATATCATCTCTGCTTAATCTACCTGTAACATAATCATTTATACCTTGCTTAGAGGTCATTCTTTTCGATGTTACGCCGAAATTACTGGGTTCACCGTAGATTACGTGTATGTGATCAGATATCATGTCTAGAACCGCTAGGTCGTGCTCCACCACTATGCACTTTGAATCTCGGTCTCGAATGTAGTCTTTAATAAGCTCTGAAACCTTGAATCGCTGACCTATATCAAGAAAAGACGAAGGCTCATCGATTAGATAGGTGTCCGCGTCAGTGAGCAGAGTACCAGCGATATAAACGCGTTGCCTCTCACCGCCGGATAAACTGCTCATCTTACTGTCTATTATACTGTCCAAACTAAGCTCTTCAGATATGGATGAAACCTTCTGGTCTCTACTGGAGAGAAACTCCCTGACTGTCACGTCATCCTGCATTAAAGATTCAGATACCATTTGTGGTTTGTACACAACCTTGGCATTATCATTAACTAATTCTGTTATATGTGATTCAAGTCGTGTGTTACTATAATTTTCAAGCAGTTTTTCGAAACTCGGGGTTGTTGTTGGATTACCCATGTTCGGTTCGAGTTCACCTGCTAGAATTCTTAGTATAGTTGATTTACCTATTCCGTTACGACCGAGTAAACCGACAATCTGACCATTTTCAGGTATTGGAAGTTCAAAAAGTCTAAATCCATTCTTACCGTACTTGTGTATCTCAGTCCCTGAGGCGGATGGAAGCTCCACTATTTCAATTGAATCGTTCGGTATTTTGTTCTGTATGATACGATGCTCCCTCATGACTTTGTGTTCATCAATATGCAGTTCCCCATCATCTGTAACATGAAAACCCTCCTTCCCTGAACGGTTCAACGGGTCGTACTTCACAGCTATATCTTTGATTTCGTCTGTAACATTGTCTTGATCAATTATCGCAGTATAGTTTGAATCCCTTTTATCGACCATGTTTAGAGATGCGGTTCAGGACATATAAAACAAACTCAATTCTATTCTTCTTCGAGCTTTCTCTCCTCTATATTTTCCAGCACTTCCTTTTTTTCTTCGTCTGTCATACTGCTCCAACCTGTTATCTCTTCAACTGATCTATCACAGCCGACGCAGAACCCTTCATCGTCTAAGACGCATATATTGACGCACGGCGACCTGTTGCTATTGTTATTTTCCATATCACTATCTTTCTGATTAGTATCCTCCATGTTAGTTTAGGAACAGTATTTGTACTATATATTCTTTGGTTTTGTTCATCATACGTTCTGTTCTGCATTACTACACAGTCGGTTCTGATATGAGGTAAATTATATACTTCAGTTATTCTAACAGGTTTATGTGAGTACTACCGTTGGTCTGTTACTAGCATTGGGATCTGCTGTTTTCAAATCGACAAAGAGTATAACGACGAAGATAGCCGCGACAGGAACAGATGAGTATATTACAAGTTTTGCGACAAGGATAATCGGTGCGTTTGTTTTCCTATCACTGATATTATCTCTTCAGTCGTTTTATATACCTGAGCAGAGAATATTCTGGATCTCCCTATCTATTAACTCCGTTTTACTCGGATTGACAACAATTCTATTCACTAAGGCTTTAAAGATATCTGATGTCTCGATAATCTCACCCATAATGGCTCTCATACCTGTTGTTGTCGCTTTACCTGCTTTCTTTGTACTAGGAGAGATTCCAACTGTCCCAGCAAGCTTTGGTTTAATATTAGTTGGAGTTGGTGCCTACTCTCTCAATATAGATGAACGGTCGAACGGTTATATGGAGCCGTTCAGAAAGATTCTAGTTGACAGAGGAGTGCAGTATACTGTTCTCGGTTTAATAACGGCGGCGTTCATCCCAAGCTTTGATAAGATCGGGATAGAAGCTTCCGACCCGTTCACTTGGGTTTTTTACCAGCATCTTGGAAGTGCAGTTTTCATATTGTTCGCTGTTTTCATGTTCACGGATGACCTGAGTGTAAGCGGGAAAGGATTGAAGATTCTGTTTGTTGTTGGTCTGGCAAATTCCGCAATTTGGATATTTCAGTCTCACGCCTATGAATTAACGCAGGTGGCGTATGTCCAAGCGGTGAAACGAGTCAGTATTCTGATATCTGTTGTTGTCGGTCATTACTATTTCAAAGAGGAAGACCTTAGACAACGTGTCGTTGGAGCATTCCTGATGTTAATTGGTGTTATTCTGATAGGTGTTGGAGCGGGTTAATTTCAAAGAATAATCTCTATAAAAGTACTGTTAGAGGCTCTTAGAAGCCTGTTTTTAATTGAAAAGGTTTAAGACGGTGAAGAACCAAGTAAGGGTATAATGTCTGAAGAAGAACTTGATGATGCGAAGCTCGGAACGCACAGCGTAGACACCAATCCTGTTGAGCCACTTAAAGATGATAGTTCAGATGATGAGTTCGATGCTCGGTTCCAGATTGAGACGGAAGCGGTGTTTAAACGACTGGCACGGGATATTTATGAGAGCGACGCAGCGGGTATTCGTGAACCTCTCACCAACGCAATAACTGCTATTCTCCGTGCAGTTGAATACGATCAGATTGAACCGGATGAAGGAGTTGTGGAGATTACAGTTGAGGATAGCGGTGACGGAGTTCAACTTACGATGCGGGATAACGGTGTCGGTATGACTATGGATAGAATCCGTGAAATCGTGGCTGTAATCGGTGCTTCAGAGGCAAGAGACATCGGTGATATGGCTGGGCAGTTCGGGATGGGTTTCCTCGCTGTGTTCCGATTAGTAGGTATTGATGGTGGTTTTGAGATGCATACTAATCCACGTTATAGTGACGAAGGTCCTATTAGCGGGATTTGGAAGAGCGGTGGTTTTACACGGGATAGTAAGGGTCTGATGTCGGAGGAGTTCGATGCGGATGAATACGGAACTAAGTTTAATTTTATCGTGAAGAACGAGATTAGTCGAGAGGATATTCGTAACTGGGTTTCAACTTATGCTGAGTGGGCGAGAGTACCTGTTGTGTACGAGGAGTTAATCGACGGGCGTACAGAGTTTGAAGAGAATTACGGGGGATTCGACAAGACTCTGAAAACCCATTACGACAATGATAAGCCTGTTGTCGAGTACGAAGATGAGTTTGTGTCTGCGGTTTCAAGTCCTGAAAGCGACAATCGTACAATCCTGTTAGATGTTCCTTGTGAGCGACAGAACGGTTCCATCTCAACAATTCTTGGCGGAGTGGATATTCGCCTAAAGAATGAAAACGGGGTTGTAGTGGAAGGACCTCACAAGGGAGATATGGTCGTGTCTGAAGGAGAATACGATGGTATGGACGATGAAAGACAGGATAAGTACACTTCTGAGAAAAATCTTACAACTGATGATGTTGTTCTTCCTCAGCCAACTGGTACTCGACGTGTACTTGAACGGAAGAAAAAGTTCTGGACTTGGATTGACAATAAGTTGCAGAGTCAGTTAGAGGATAAGATACAGTCGGTAGTTGATAAGGTTCAGAACTACGAAGACGTAATGAATCTTCCAGAATCGGAGTTCAGGCTTATCTGTCACGCTGCGAAGGAGAATGTTAGTCGAAGATACAGCACAGGATTCTCTCCTGATAAGGATGGGAAGAGCGTGAAGAACTGGTTCAGTCGCAATGTCGATAGGACTATTGACGACCGACTGGCGAAACAACTCGCTGCTCTGGTGTACACGGTTCGGTTCGCCTCAGAAGACTGCAGAGACATCAGTTCTAAAAGAAATCTGAACCGCCGTCAGCCTGCTATGGCGGTTTATCAGGCGTATCAGAATGACGGCGATGTGTTTATGGGTTGTCGTCTCTCTCAGGATAAGGCGAAGGTTATCTGGGAGGATAATGACGATAACTACATTTTCAGAGTTGAGTCAACAGACCATTACGACCACTATGAAGAGTTGCTTGGCTGGCGTAAGATGAAGGAGATTAAGAAGGGCAGTATTGACCAGTTCGATATCACCGAAGAGACAAAGGCTGATTTCCTTAATGTTGAAGAGGAAGACCTGTCAAAGAGTACTGAGTCAAAGACGTACAAGATTAAGCTGCATTTCAGTGGCTCCTCTAAGTACACGAAGGACATCACAGTCTCTGATTTAGAGGATAAACTTGAAGAGAGCGACGGCGGGGCAATTGAGTTCGGTCGGAAAACTGCGGATCATATCATTCTGTTCCCAAGTCACGAAGATAGGAATATCAGCGATAGCTACTGGGCGAGCGATAAGAGAAACCCGATGGGTCGTTGTCGGAAAAAGGACTGGGTGAAACTTGAAGAGTATGAGCAGGTTGAAACTCTGGATCAGCGGATTGAAAATGCTCGTTCTGTGAGTTTCACAACCTCAGAAGGTCAGTTCACTATTGAGGAATTTGAAGAAGAGTATGATACGGAGTCAACGCAACTGATGCTTCACATTCTGGATGAACCGTATCGTAGTCGTTTCCAATCGGACGAAATCATCGCAAACGCCGAGGAATACGTGAATGATAAGTACGGAACTGACAGTATGTCGTTCGTATATGCTCCAGTAATTCGGAGCGAGTATCGGAGTATGAAACCTGCGGTGATCAATCACTCAATTCTAAGAGGTGATTTCACCTCTGGAATCAGTACTCTAAGTAATAGAACACGACGAGGAAAGAATAAGAGAACGTACAATATCCGTAACGATACGAGAATCTACGCATACGTTAGGATGAAACAGTGGTCTGACACTCCAGAGTATGAGTCCTTCCACCGTAATATGACACGAACAAGTCTGGATTCAGGTGGATATGAACTGGTTGAAACGCTTCGGGAAGGGTTCGAGCCAGAACCGTTCAGCGAATCAGATGAAACCGTTGAAACACAGACTAACTGATCGTTAAACGATAATTATAGCAAGTATTGACCCTGCGAAGATAAGAACAATACCTATTTTCTGAATTTTTGTAACGTCCTCATCAAGATAGTAATATGCTAGTATAACATCCAAGAATAATGTTGACTGTGTAACAACAGAGACGGCGGTAGCAACCATTAATGAGTACGCCACCCAGACGAAAACGCTTCTTAAAGCACCGACAGTACCCAGAGTGAATCCTTCACGGGAACTGATTTTAAATTTCATATCTTCAACATCGCTTCTGTAAAGAAGTATTCTGGTCACAACAGTCATAGTGACTGTTATTCCTGCTCCGAAAATAAACGGTGATATTTCTGAGGCTCCGTATCTTGATACAATCGACATCGTAACTGAGAATATGAGTGTTAGAAGAGCGAAGAAAAGACCTTTTGTTGTTATATCTTTTTTGTAATCATCAATGCTACTATCCGTTCCGAAAACTGACATGACTCCGCCGACCGTTGCCAATAGTGAAGCACCGATAAGTGAGAGGGGGATGTACGCTCCAAGTATTACAGGTTCGATCAAACCTACAAAAACAGGCTTCGACTTCTTCACAGGACTTGCTATACTTAGATTAAGATTTTTCAGAGCGAAAAGATATACGAGTAAATATATGCTTTCAAGAATACCGAAAAATATCAATATAGGTACTAGTATTAGTGAAACATCCACATCATAAAATACGATTTCGATAATAGCGAGCGGAACCGTTATAATCGAACCGTATAAAGAAGATATGTATGATGTAGTGTAAGGGCTGACATCATCATCAAGATATTTTTTCTGTAAAACGTAGAACCATGTCTTACAGACAACAGCGACTATCGCAAACAGAAACCAGAACTGAGCTATACTCATGTTACTTACCTGACTGCATAAACCCATATAACTCTTTTCGACCCGTAAAAATTCGGAATTTTTATCAGTATTCAGTTAAGTATTGATGAAATAAGTATGATCGATATAGAGCTGATACGAGAGGAACCTGAAAAAGTTAGAGAAGGACTTGAGAGACGCCAAGAAGACCCTGATCTTGTCGGTGCAATCCGTGAGGTGGATGAGGAGTGGAGGGAAAGCAAACAAGAAGCAGATACTGCTCGTATGCGACATAATGAAGTAACTGATAAGATAGAGGAACTGGTTCAGAAAGGAGGTAATCCTGATGAACTAATAGAAGAAGCCAGCGAGCTTAAAGAGGAAGTGGATGAAATGGAAGAAAAAAGTGAGCAACTTAAAGAAAGACGAGATGAGCTTCTTCTTAAGATACCGCAAGTTCCGAAGGATAACGTAACCGTAGGTGAGGATGAAGATGATAATGCGGAGATTATGAGAAACGGTTTTGAAGAGTTGAGAGAACTACCTGATTCGGTTATCCCTCATTACGAATTAGGCGAGGATAATAATTGGATTGATGAGGAGCGAGCACGGAAGACGACAGGTTCTGGGAATTACTTCTTGAAAGGGGATGTTGCCCGTCTTGAACACGCTTTAGTACAGTTCATGATGGATGTTCATAGGAAACAGGGCTATACCGATATATTCCCACCTATTACAGTTAGAAGCCATTCTATGGAAGGGACTGCACAGCTTCCGAAGTTCAGTGACGACTCGTACAAGATTGAGGATGAAGACCTCTGGCTTTGCCCAACAGCTGAGGTTCCCGTTACAAACATGTACCGAGAGGAGATAATTGATACTGACAGTCTTCCAATAAAACACCAAGCGTACACTCCTAATTTCCGACGAGAAGCAGGTGAACACGGAACTGAAACAAGAGGAATTGCTAGAGTCCACCAGTTCAACAAAGTTGAGTTAGTGCGATTTGTTGAACCTAATGATAGTTACGAACACATGTACGGCATACTAGAAGATGCCGAAGAAATTCTGAACCGATTGGAACTTCCATACCGACAACTTGAACTCTGCACAGGCGACCTCGGATTCAAAGCCACAAAACAGATTGACCTGGAAGTCTGGGCACCGGGTACTGATACTGAGGACGGACCTGATCAAGGAGGGCGATGGTTGGAAGTCAGTACTGTTAGTAATTTCGAGGATTTTCAAGCAAGGCGAATGGATCTGCGATTCCGTGAGAAACGAAATGAAGAAACGGAGTATCTTCACACTCTTAACGGTAGTGGATTAGCGTTACCTCGTGTTGTTATCGCTATTCTTGAGTATTACCAGAACGATAATGGGACGGTCGAAGTACCTCAAGCTCTACGAAATTATATCAACAAGGATGTTTTAGAACCAAGTGAGGATGTGAAGAACAACTAATCCTCCGAAGTGTCATTCTTTTATCCTTAGAGCGGAACAATAAGATGTGAGTGAGACAATAGTCAGGGAGTATTACACCGAGGTTTTTAATGCGAAGCTTGTCGTTATTGGGACGCATCATCAGATTGACTATGAACTGGTTCTCCAGCAATTAGAACGGTATAATTTTGATTCCGTATGTTGCGAACTAGGATTGGCTGACGGTATAACTGAGAAGTACCGTTCTAATTTTCAGTAGTATTTAGCAACATTCGGTTAGAATCAGCATAAGTACTGACAACGCTCGGCGAGAAGAGCATTTCTAGAATGCTGACGCTGGGAACTCGCATTCCCGTATTACTACTGTAATTTACCGACAGTCCGCCCGCAGTCTCACCCGACTTCACGATGAGCGGACGGGCACGAGATGAGACGTTTTGGGTCTGACGACCACTCGCCTGTTCCTGTTTGCCACTTTCGTGACTGGTCGTGGACTGAACGCCAGTAGAACGGGCACACTTCCAACTTTGCGAACTATGTTGCGAACCAAAGTGTGATGGAAGACTGGCGTGGTTTCCCGACTCCATATAGGCGACGGGATTCGCCTCTTCCATCTTACACTGGTCGAAGTGCTTCCGTGCGACGTTCAACGCCCCGACAACATCACGGTCGCATTCGTATCCGCAATGCGGGCAATGAAAATGACCTCCACTCCGTTTTTCCTCGTGATTATCTGGAGCGACAACCGTCTCGCCTTTTTCATCGCATCGTGGACAGTACCGACTTGTTCCCCACGGATTAACCGTTGCTATGTCGATTCCGACGAGTTCAGCTTTGTATTGAACAAGTTCGAGGAGTTCTCCGCGAGCCCACGAGGAAACACTCCACGCCACGTTTCCGTTAGTATCGCCAGAATCGAGTTGTCCGAGAGACTCAAAGACTATCGTCTCGCATTTGTTTTCGATAGCAATCCAGACGAGCTGGTTGGCAATATCGTGCTGTATCTGCTTTCTCAACCGCCGTTCCTTTGTTCGCTTGTGCTTGTATTCTGATTGTAAGTGTTTGAATCGGTCGGTATGAGCCTGTCCGTTCTCTCGTATTTCTGCGAGTCGGTCGTTAAGCGATTCTGCTTCGGACTTGAGCCTGAATAGCTTTTGTTTACTTTCGTGGTCAAGGAACTGTGGTGGAGCTATCTGGTTTAGCTCATCTTCCTCGGTTGATTCAACAATAGTAGTAGTCGCCTGTTTTTTCACTCCGAGGTCAACAGACACCACTCGGTCATCCTCTGTCTCAACTTCCGCCTCGGGAATTTCGACTGGAACATCCAGAGTATAGCCGTGTTCGGACTGATGTAGAGTCGGTGCTTTCAACTCTCCTAGTTCAAGAGCGTTCTCGAACCGCTTATGGGTCGGGAATCGCATCTCGTGTTCAGACCAGTCGTGATACGAGTCTAGTGAGAGCGAGTCTGGTGCGTTAATGGTAAAGACTATCTCGCTATCTTCGATGGTCAGGTTGTGGATATGATAGTCTCCCTTGTCTGGAGCGTATGGGAGTGTCCCGTTTGGCTCTGGTGTCTTGACAAGCTTCGTGTAGCTGTCAGGGAACTTCCCGTGAGTGTTGTAATAGTTGTTCAGTTGTTCGACTACGTTTTCTAAAACGCTCCATTCGATGTAGGGTGAATTCGGGTCGCTGAACAGTTTGTTTCGGAGTCTGCCCCAGCCGACAGCTCGAATCTTCTGTTCTCTAACCGTGTTGATAACGAACTGGTAGGCGTTGTACTCGTCTGTGTGAGCGTCAAGTGTCTGTGCGACTCTGGCGTAGATGCATCTCTTGAACCGACTGTACAGGTATTCTTCGGTCTCCTCGAACAGGTCTACTGGGTCGTCTCGGATGTACGTGTAGGATTGTCCACCGTGTTCCTGTATGTTTTCGAGGTGTTCTGGAGACCAGTATTCTTGTTCGAGCAGTCGCTGGGCGTGTCTGGCGACCAGTGTGTCCAGTCGCTGACAGGCTTCGTAGTGTTCTTGTGGAACGTGAAATTGCTCGGTTAACTGGGTCATACTACTGTTTTTTGCTTGTCTTTTATAAGGATTGATTGGTCATAAACCTGTTGCTGTTTGTTGTTGATTGTTGTCGGTTGTTGCCAGATTTCGTAACAGTTACGTTACCCTGAGCACAAGGCTACGATTGAGTACTCTGAAAAGTATAAATGTGAGTTAAAGGGGGTCGATGTTGATAATATAAGACAGATTGTTGATCAATCGGATTTGGATCCGAATAAGTATCAGAGAGCAACTCGTGACGATTCCGGAGATGCTGATAATGTGTCAGAAGATGACATATGGAGGAATCTTGCCGGAGCTGAGGAAGAGTATCCTGAAGGTTACATGTTCTTTATGCGATTGAGAAACCAGAAAATGGCTTCAGGACTGAAGAAACAGTTACGGAAGCACGGGGAAGTTGCTATGATCGTAGGTTCAGCACATGTTCCCGGTTTAATACAGCAACTTGACTGGAGTATTAACTAAATTCCTGATACCTACTTAGCAGGATGTAACTGATTATCTTATAGCATCATGAAAAATTTGATTGTACATCAAACCCCCAGAATATGGTGAAGGATTTATTATCGAGAAATTATTTAAATTAACTATGGTAGATCACATGTTTGACTACGATGAATCGTTATTCGGTGTTAGGACAAGAGAGGGTGTGATGGCATCATACGAAGATGACGATAGCAGAGCTACTACGTTATTCACTTTGTACGTACATGACAGTCACGCAAATGTCTCTGAAGCCGTTGAAAGAGAAGGCGTTTGGGTTCCACTAACTACTATTCATTGGAAGGAGGTCAGAGACGGGCTAGAATTAGATGTTCGAAGACCAGAAGACATGGGGACAGGAGAAGTTGAGGAGTACGTGAGAGACGGAGCATACGAAAGACTTGTGACGGCAAGTACACTGTGAACTACCCCAACCTACTCTGCTCCGCATCGCTGAGGTTGGGGCTTCCTTGCTCTCGCATCGGACTTTCTGCTTCTTCGACGGAGTTTGCAAGTGGTATGCCCCGATGACAAACACCCACAGGGATCCCAGTCTCCACAGACGGTGTGATTTGGACTGTCCCAGCCCTACTCAATAGTGACGCCAAGAAGTCAGGCTGACCGTGGTTAT
>ERZ1034573.103-NODE-103-length-22415-cov-5.636181_pt1 | contig 22415 bp, 13 predicted proteins | sample MGYA00520641_ERZ1034573 | MGnify/ENA primary metagenome ERZ1034573 (study PRJEB33760, sample SAMEA4777724) | hypersaline lake metagenome | biome: hypersaline environment; feature: brines | place: Spain | collected 2014-08 | depth 0 m ...
CACAGGAAATCAGAGTGGGCGTAGATGACAACATCAATACCACAGAAGTAAACGGAACAATCTACAGAATAGACCAGCCAGAAAATGTCTCAGAAAACGAAACCGTTGAAACCAGCGAGGAAGAAATAACCAGCTTCCAGTTCGGAAAAGATGAAGACGGAGTCTGGGCACACGAAACGGCTCTCAACGAAGTATCCGAATACAGGCTTGAGGTCAGAGCAAGAGATGGCTCAGGAAACATCCAGACGCAGAACAGAACTTTCGAAGTAGTCAAGCTCGAAGCCATCCAGATAGAGAACCAGAACTTCAAGATGGATACAAAACGGATAGGAGACCTCACAGACGAGACTATACTAACCGTTGAGAGAGATACACCGTTCAACGTCACACTGGATTTCTTCGAGAAAAGCGGCAACGAAACAGTTACTCTTGGAATCAGAAAAGAGGATGAGGAGACAGCCAGAAACTGGGAAACTGACCAGGAAGACCCGAAACTTCAGTTCGAAGAAGAAGGAACATACATCTTAGAGGCTAATTCAGAACAAGCCCAGACCTTCGAAGGCACTATCACAGTCGAACATATCGACGAACACGTCGAACTCGACCAAGTATTCTTCGAAGGAATCTTCATCAACCCAGAATACCTCGAACCTGAAGATTTCAGCATCGGCGAGTTCCGTGGAACAATCGGATACGAAGACGAAGATGCAACAGTCAAGAACAGAATCAGGTTCGAAGGAACAGCCCCAGCAGAAAACTGTGAGGGCGTAGAAAGCTGGACTGACTGTATCACAGGTTTCACGATGGGCGAATACGAGAATGTAGAACAGGATAAGGAGGATGCTCAGGATAGCAGAGACTTGTGGAGAGGAGTCGCAATCGGCTCTTGGGCGTTCACGATTCTATTTGTGTTCTTTATGATACGGAAAAACCAGTTGAAAGGAACAAATGTAGCATACAAGCGAGTTTCATACTAAAGGCGATACTATGGCAAGCAAAGAAGCAAAACGACTTTACGATTTCGTAGATGGGATTCAGGGAACTTACGTCAACACCGTCAAAGATGGTGTTCAGGCAGACGACCCTAATCTCGACAACCCTTGCAAAATCGAATACATACCTGACCAGCCAGTCTTCAAGGCGATGCGTCGAGCGGTCAAAATGCTGTTCGGAGTTAATACGACAGTTATGACCAATCGAGTGTATCCAGAGGAAGCAATCAAGCATAAAACACTTTCCTCAGACGAAGAAGGAGTCCCAAACCGTGCTGTCTTCATACTCGAAGACGAACACGAGAACCAGCCACTACTGGAAGCAGTTCAGATGGACTTCAACGAAAGCGTCGCAAAGATGTCCAAGAAGAAGTCAGAATCTGAGAAGAAGCAGATGCACAGCGACATCCAAGGTCTTGAGGAAAAGGACAAAGACAAGAGAGACAGCTCCGAGCCTAACAAGCCAAGAGGCAGAAGACCGAGCGGTGGAGATGACAAAGGAATCCGTGATATGTTCTAAGGTGATTCAATAATGGTAAAACGAGGCAATTCAGGCAGTAGCAGAAGCAGAGGAAACCAAGGACAGTCGATGCTCTCAGAAGTAGACGACCAGAAAGCCCAGAAATTCAAGAACAGGCTGAACGAATTCCGAAACGAAAGAGAATGGAGTCGTGACACCTTTGAGAGAGACCTGAAGGACTTGAACAACGTCATAGAGACAGTTGAAGAACTGATTACTGACATCCAAGTCCAAATCAGGAAGAAAGAAGGTATCGGAGAATACACCAGCGACGAAGACCAGATAATCCAGAGCTATGGTCAAAGCGACTACGAAGAACTCAAGCGGATGGGTAGCGGAGAGCATACGCCAGGACTGCACGACATCACTAAGGTTTGGAAGGAGCTATACCAGCTATCTAAGAAGAGAGACCAGTGGATAGCATATCAGAGTCTTCTTCAGGAAATAGCGAAGAAAAAGCTCTACCAGATTGCGATGAGCTACAAGAACGACAGAATTGACAGTGAAGTCGCCGAAAGACTGATGGATTACATCGACGACCAGAATGAGAGATTCCAAAAGAACGCTGAGAAGGATTTGAAGTCGATGATTCGTGATAAAATCAGTGAGGTCGAGAGCAAAGTTCAAAGACTCGAAACAGAAGTTCAGAAGTCCAAGAACGAAGCAAGAAGACATCGCAGAATCTCAGAGGAGCTTGTAGATGCACTGAAAGAAGAAACAGGTAAGAACGAGCTTGTTGAGGAACTGATGCAGGAAATAGAAGGTATGAAGAACATTCACGATGACCAAAGCAACAGTTCTGAAAGGAGCGACACACCAGTCCAGCAGAATAACACTCAGAACCAGGCTTCTCAAGAAAATCAGGTTGAGGAAGAGCTTGGAAGCGAATTTGTGGATGATGAACCAGATGAACGTCCTTCCGCTGCCCCTGAAGAATCAGATAACACCGAACCTTCTCCATCGACACCTGAAACTCAGGATTCAACGCCTGAAGGAGTGAATGAGTCCGAACTGGAAACACAGTTCAGTGGAGACGAGGAAGAGAGAGGTGCTGACGATGATATAGTCGAGGAAGTATTGAATGAGGACGATGGTGAAGACTCAGGTTCTTCAGAAACTGATAGTAGCGATGTTGAAGAAGCAAGTCTTCGTGGAGAGTCAACGAAGAAGCAGTATGAGGAACTGAAGCGTGTCCGTAACCAGTTCAGCGATGACCAGTGGAACTCGATGAGTCAATCAGATATTGCTGACCTGACAGATGCAAGTCGACCATACCTCATCAACGAGATACTGGAAGCAGTTTACTCAGAATATGAAACAGCTTTCGGCATCACTTCCAGGTATGAGGATTAGAGCGTCGTGAGGTGGTCAAACTGATTACAAACGCTAACAAACCAGAATATGGGGGGCTGGGGCAGTGCATACCCCTGTCTCCCCAACACGCCCGCAAAGAGTTTGGGGTGTTCAAACTTTCGTTTGATTTCCGTTTGTCTCTCGACACGTCCAGAGAAACAGGGGTCTCAAACGGAATATGCTGTCGGAAGACTCCTAACACACACGTTGGGGATGTAGAGGTGTCCAAGCCGAGCAGAGAGGTAACTTTCCTGCCTACAAACCGAAACCCTCCCCTAACGTGTCGTGCGTTGGGGAATAACCTATCTCAGCAAGGTTCAAACACTAAAGTAGAAGGCTTCTACCGTTGTTTTTCAGCAAGCTTTTTATGGCAGAGGAAACACGGTATTAATAGACTTCCAACAGGGTGCTTAGTTTGAATCATTACTTTATACGAATCGTGCGGAGATTACAAGGAGAAAAGGCAGAGAAACATCCAAACCTTGCGAAACATCCTTATTATCCGACAGTCGCCAGTATGTCTACTCAGCTTGATTTAAGAGAAGTTAAAGACAAGAAGGTCAAGAAAGTTCTGGAGAAGAAGCTTGAGAAGGATGGAATGGATGTCGCTGACAAATATGATATTTCGAAGAAAGAGAAACTGAATGTAGTAACTCAGACGAAGCACGAAGAAAAAGATGATACTGACCCTGTATTCGAAGGAGAAGTTAAAATCCCTGAAGAATATCGCACGGAGGGCGACTCTAAAAAAAAGGATAAGCAGGCTTTGCGTGCGTAACTAAAAACAAATACTTGATAATATGGCTGTGCCGACCTTGCCACTGTATCTATTCGTAGGAATTTCAGGAATAGTCTCATTCATAGCGATGATTGTAGCATTCCACCTATTCTCCCTGAAGTCAGAGAGCCTTCTACTCAGCTTCGTAGGAATGCACTCGGTCGTAACAGCCCTATCCGTCCCAATAATCGACATCGTCAAAGAAGGTTATATGGCGGACGAAATAGCATACGGACTGAATATAGCTCTCGGAGTCCTCCTCTTCGCAGGAATGATAGGAGGAGCAAAAATCCTTGAAAACGACGTGGAAAGCATACTACTCGGCTACATCTCAACACTTGCGATAGCAGTAGCATCAGCCACATTCCTCGTCTCAATCGTATCAGGAGTAGTGTAAACCAAATACTATGGAATCGAAAATGCGTAAAATCGTTCTCGGACTCGGAGTCCCAGTAGGAATAACCCTACTGCTCTACGGTCTGGGACAGATACCAGGACAAGCCTTTCAAATCGCTTTAGGAGCAACACTCGGAGGAAACGCCCTCTACTGGGGCTACAAGAAAGTGATGCACGCCTCCCTGCTCGAACAGTGGGAAGAAGAACAAGGCGGAAACGCCGTCAACCGTAGCATAGGACTCAACGAAGCTATGGAATCCCTCAAAACCTGGAGTCAGGAAAACTACGTCGGAAACAACGAAGTCAAATTCCAGTGGGACTTAACCAAATTCGACACAACAGTCGAGAAAGACCCGCAAAGCGGCGACGAATACCTTTTCTACGCCTTCGTAACAATCGGAGAGAACAACCGAATGGTTCTCGCAGTAGTCGAAGGAAAAGACGGAGAAATCGTCACACACGAACCAATCCGCTACCAAGGACAGGAAAGACACCCGTTCGAATATTCGTCAATCGTCAAAGAACTGCGTAAAAACAAGTTCAGAACACAGAACGACGACCTAATGGACGACTTCGGACAGTGGAGAAATGTCTACCAAGGCGGTGGAAGAGGCGGAATGCCAAGAGGAGGTCGAGGAGGACAACCCGTTCTCGACAGAAGCCAGCAACAGCCTATGCCCGCACAAAACACCAGCTACACAGAAGTAGAAGATGACGGAGACAACTCTGAAGGAGGAGATAAATAAATGGTAATGCAAGAACAGGAAGAAGACGGAGACTGGGTGCGTAGAAGTGCCAGAATGCTCTTCGAAGAAAGCCCAAACCCCAGGATGAACAAAATCGGATACGAACCAGAAGAAAAAGAGGCAAAGTTCGAAAGCGGAAAAGTATTCTTCGGATGGAGCATCGCCAGCAGCAAAGAACTGGAACAACTGAAGAAGAAAGCCCGACGCAGAACCAAGACAGAAAACGATGCGAAAAAAGCAGCACTCAGAAAACTCAAAAAGAACATCAGAAAAAGAAGTGTAGAAGATGGTCAACCATTTTATCTTGACAGAAGCTCGCCTGATGTAGCATTTATCGGAGGGGAAAGAGGGAGCGGTAAATCCTTTATCCTAAGAGCTATGACCAACCGCTCCGCAAAGACTGATGTAAAGCATATTTACATAGATATAGAGAATGAATATTATTCTAATAATGTAGAGGACGGCATACAGAAGCGTTTAATGACTCTGCGGGACGCAGAAGAGAGACAAAACATCAAGACTAAAGTCCTGATGCCAGAGTTCGTATATCAGGCAAGGAAGCAGAAGTCGATGCCAGAGCGTGGCTACCAGTATATGGACAGATTTAAGTTCGGATTCGACATCCTGGACGCTGACGATATTGACTTCCTACTCAGGGAGAAGTTCGGAGACCATCCAGACATAGACAACTTCGGCTCGGAGATGGAAAGAGTCTTGGAGGAGGAGGGGTTCGAGTCGTGGCAGCAGATTAAAGATGTAGCAGAGAGAATGTCTGAGCAAGGAGATTTCGATTATCACAGGCGTGACAACCAGATTCAGTCTTATATCAAGAATAACTATGAGAAGTGGGATTTTCTTGGAGCGGACAAAAAAGTAGACTTGGCAGAAATCTTCAACGGAAACGAAGATGAATATGATGAAGATGAAGAAATTCCTGAAGAAGACAAAGGGTATGACGCTATTGCTCTGGTTCTTCACGGCGGAGGAGCAATTCCCAGCAAACTGAAGATGAAAGAACTATATGTAGCCTTCCTGATAAAGAGGCTAAGAAATCTTAAAGAAAGAGGAAAGATAAGCCAAGGGATAAGGTTTAGCGTAGACGAGGCTCACAACTTTATACCAGCACACACTGAGCCAGATTTCCCTCCATCTAAAAAGCAGATTCGACAGGTTATCAAACAAGACAGGAAGAGACAGTTTTCGCTCAATATGGCGACTCAAGAACCTGGCGATGTCCAGTCTAAGAACTTCCTCTCTCAGAGCCGTCACCTGTTTATCCCTCAGAATATGCGTCCACGCCCACGCAAGCACCTATTGAAGGAAGGAGACCTGTATAAGAGCGGGGATATGCAGCGGAATAAGTGGAGCTACGTTTTCGACCCGATGGATAGATTCCAGTGGTTTGTAGCTAACATAGAAAAGGGAGAATGGCACGTCGTAGAGCCTGCTTCGCCTCTGGCTAACCATAGAACAAGTTAAAAACAGTTGCCAGCGAACACATACACATAATGATAGTTTGTAGTGAATGTGGCGAAGAGCTTGAGATAGAGCGTTTCGCTGATACTGAAGAGAAAGTCTATGTTGTTCCTCACGACTGTGAAGAGCAAACCTATGACTGCGATTACTGTGGAGATACTTTTGACTCCGAAGCAGCGATGTATGGACATCAAACTACCTGCGAGGCAAGAAAAAATGACGAATGAGTTACGGGAAAGATTGGCGAAGCTGGAGCATCAGCAGTGGATGCACTGGACGAAATGGCTTGTTAAGGAGTCTGACCACGATATTCCTGAAGAGCTTGAGGAGAAGTGGAAGAAGTCTTGGATGCCTTATGAGGAGCTTTCGGAAGAGATGAAGGATAAGGATAGGAAGTGGGCGGACAAATCGTTAAAGGAGATGAAGGAATTTGCGGAGGAGATGGGCTGAAGCAGCATTATAACAATTAGTTACTTTGCCATTTATTGTTTTTCAGACAAGTAATTTGTTTCGACTTTACGCATTTTTGTTTAATGAGGGGGCGTGATGAAATTGTTCACTGGGCTGAAATTCTTGAAAAACCTGATGAGGATGTTTTATCGGTTCTGGAAGGTTTGCCTGATGATGCTAAGGGCACAGCTATACATTCCTGGATTGAATCTGAGTATAGGGATTTAGAGGGTGTGGAGTTTGAGAATCCTGTAATGACGGATGGAGGTGAAGTAGGTTTCTATGATGCTTATGACGGGAACTTTGTGTATGAGTTTAAGACTAAGAATTGCTGTAGTATGAGAGATGACTTGTTACCGTTTGATGAGGATGTTGAACAGGTTGAGAAGTATATGGCAGCGACTGATACGGGGTATGGCGTTTTGGTTTATATCTGTCGAGATGATTTTGATGTTGAGGAGTATGTTGTCAGCAGGTAAAAAGTATTATAGGGTTCGGGAGAGTGTTGTTTATTATGGGATTCAAAGAAGGGATTAAGCGTGGAGCTTTCCGTGTTGTTACGACTATCATAGGTTTCTGGGCGATTCTTGGTTCGGTAGCTATTTACTTCTGGCAGAGTAGTTGGAAGCTGGCTGTTGCGAACTTGGTTGTTTCAGGGGTTGTGATGGCGTTTTTGGAAGGTTATGCCGCCCAGTATCAGGATGAGGAGTAGCACATATTTATTCTGTTTATGTGCGTGTGTGCGTGAGGCGACTTCTTGCTGTAACAAACTGTTATGTATGCCCACGCATACAGATAAGGGGTGGAGAGGTGGTTGAACACCCCGAAAACAGGCTTGGTTTTATAAGGCACTATAACAGATGTTTTACTATACTATGAACGCCGACCTGTCGAAGCTACTGAACTCACTTACAGTTGGGTCAGTGGCGGGACTTTTCCTGGTCGCATTCGCAGTATCAGCTTCGGGAGCAGGAATGCTCTCGAACCCGCTTGATTCTGATGACACCGCAACTACAGTCGGTGCATCAGAGTCAGCAAGCAATTACGCAGGGTATGTCAGCGTTGAGCATCAGCGAGACGTTGACGGTGACGGAGAATACGAGACGTAGACACTTACAAGGGTCACAACCAGATTGTTGACCAAGGTCTTGATTACTTCGCATTCCAAGCCTCTGGAGAAAATCCGCCAACAGCCGACTTCGATAAAGATGGAAACGGTGATGTTGAGACGGGAGCTTCAGCAGGCAACGACGATAAAGCAGTTTACATCTCTGTTTCAGACGCACAGTATGACGACCCTACGAATGAGAACACAGATACATTCAATTCAGCAGGTCGTCAAAGTCTGAACGGAGAAATCCAAACAGGTAATCTTTCCAGAACAGGAGCAAACGCAGATGGAACAATTTCTTCATCTGACACAAGAATGGCTACAGTTACCAACACAGATGGTAACTTAGGACAGTATTCAGTTGAATACACCTTCACAGCCACTCAAGACTTCACTCCTGGACAGAGAACAGACTACACTGGATATGGTATTCAGTGGACAGGACTTCACTTCTCTGGAACACCTGGAGCAGATGACCTTGTAGCTGCAAACCACTTCCCTGGTGTGACTATGCTTGCTGACGACAAGCTGACAATCTCTTGGACTGAGGTCAGCTTCGATGAAGCATAGATAATGCGAGTGCTACTTAGGAATACAACCCGTCGAAGGTTTGACCCAGTCACAACCACACCAATTTTTTCTCTTATTTTTCCTCTTACTTACCAAGAAAAACGAGTTCTCTGAAAGCCGTGAAAAACTCTGAAACAGCCCTTTCTAAGCCAAGTTTTTTATCGGATATGAACAACCTATTATATATGGCTGTGCCGACCTCTCCGAAGCTTCTAAAGATAACTGTAGTTGCAGCCTTAACACTTGTTTTTGCAGGCGTAGCGTCGGCACAACTGGTAAACGACTTCGAAGATGGAACAGAAGGATGGAGTTCGCCGAACGAAGACTGGGCTGGAAACAGTGACTCATCAATAACTGTCGAACAATACTGCAACAACCTGGCAATAGACAACTGTGCATTAAGACTTACCGCAGGAGAAGCACAAGGAAGCGAGGGAGGTAGTGGAGGGAAGTCATACAGTCTCAGAACATTTACAGGCGTAAAGCCGACAAAAATGTCTTTCTACCTCGGAGCAGAAGGTCTTGGAAGCTATGACGAAAGAGCATTCAGATTAGGAAGCGACCTTGGAAGACAAGATACAGACACAGCAATACTCGATGCAAGACTGAATGGAGACAGTAGAGGAAGAGATGTTCAGTTCAACGGCAACAGCCTTTTCCCGTCCACCACAGATGGAATGTATAAATACAACATTACAGGGATAGACTGGGAGAACAAAAAGTTCGGCACTGTCAAGGTCTCGGAAGTAGGCGGAAGCAACTCAGCAACCCTGAATAATGTTCCATTCCAAGATACAAGTGTATCACAGATTGACTCGGCGGTAATACTAAACATATACTACAGAGACCCTTCAGGAGCTAATCTGCTTCTGGATGATGTCTCAATCAAGCCGTCAGGCTCGGTAGTAAGTAGTGCTTCGGTTACACCTCAAGAACCTCAACTCGGTGCTGAAATAGATATAGAAGCCTCAGTATCACAGACAGACAACCTGGACAACGTCACAGCCGACATCTACAGAGACGGAAGCCTACTCAAGGAAGTAACTCTTCAAGGCTCTGATGGTAACTATATCGCTTCTAATGTATTTGAAGCCAAGAAAGGAAGCTATGAGATTGATGTGACATCCGCAGATACAGATGGTAAGACAAATACTGTCACAGTCTCCAAGACGCTGGACTACCCTGAAGGAGTATATTACTTCAACAGCCTGAACGGAGACCTTATCGAAAGGTCTGGAGAAGGTGTAGACGGAACACCTAACTCCTTTGATGGTGATGAGAGAGGCTATCCAGGTTACAAAGGAAAGCAATACGGTAACTGGGGGGATAGATTTGAACCAAGAGCCTGGAACTTAGACGGAGAGAACGATTATATCGAATTTGGAAACCCTGGTGTGTGGAGTGCGTCGAATCTTGGAGATACAGCCTCCTCCTCAATATGGGTAAACTTCAACAAAACAGATAACAGACAGAGAATTTTCGGACACGGTTCAAGCCCATTCCCAGATAGATGGGGGGTATCAATTAGAGACCTGGACAGCGACAGCGAATATGAATGGACGGGATACGTCAATACAGAGAATGGAGATGGCTACTTCTCAGACGAAGACAGCACAATACCTGTAGAACCTGGAAAATGGTATAATGTGATGATGGTCTACGATGGAAGCGAAGCAGGACTATACATAAACAATACAAGAGTGGCATCTAAGCAAATTTCAGGGACTCTTGCTGGTTCATCAAGCTCAGTCTGGACGGTCGGAAGCCGTGGAGCAAACGAATACTTCCTGAACGCATCAGTAGACCAGCTAATAATGTCGCAGGAAAGCTGGAACGCCACAGAAAGAGGTTACGTCTATGACTACAACTGTCCGTCAGGAGGATGTCGATTCGCAGGAAACCCTACAGTAGACCTTCAGAATCCGTCAGACGACGCTGAGGAGAGAAACCCTGTAAGCTTTGAGTTTATACCTGAGTTCTTCTCTAACTCTGCTGATGCCGAGCTATGGTTTGAAGCGAACGACACCAGAGAAGAAACAGTTGAGCAATCCACACAACTCGATTTCGACGGTAGCAAGACAGACCTTCTATACAATAACTCAGGTCTTGTTCCAGAAACCGCACAGGCATCTAACTTTGAAACCTTGGAATACTCGTGGTATGAACACGGAAGAACCAGTAACCACCCAGGAACACAGTCAGCTTTCGACGAATATTTCGGAGGTAACATCGGGAATTTCCAGAGTAGCGGAGAGCATACAGGAGAAAGCGGGAATATGATTAACTGGCACGATGGAACATCGTTGCCGAACTCGAAACCAGGTTATCTTCCTCCAGACAGCTACGCTTGGAAAGCAGAAGGATACTTCTACGCACCTACAACTGGAGATTATACCTTCGGTGTTGACTCTGACGACGCATCAGATGTATTCCTCAAAGGAAACCGTGTAGCCTATTGGTATGACGGTCACGGAACTCAAGGAGACACCTCGGCAGATTACAGCGGTCACACAGGCACAGTCAACTTGGAGAAAGGATGGCACAGCTTCAAAGCCAGAATGGAAGAAGGAGGCGGAGGAGATGGTATATCTGTAGGAGTCCAGAAACCAGGTGACTCAAGCCTAAGCCCAGCACCAATAACAGACTTCGCCAAAAACTTCGATGACAACTCAGGAGGAACAGGATTCTACGAATCCCAAGTCTTCGACGAAGGAGAAGGCGGAAAAGCAGACCTCCAAGGATACACAATTTCAGGAGAAAACAAAACACAGATAGAAGTTGACTTCGCCGAGAACTCAACAGGAGAATGGAAATACTATGACACAGCCTCTAATGTTCCAGAAAGCCGTTATTGGAAATACAACGCATCAATAACAAACGCCAGACTGGAATCTGTCAACATAAACTACGACCTGAAAACCAACAGGTTCACAGGCAGAAAAACTCTGGAAAATATTCAGAATGGACAGCTACAATCAATTGACTTCAACTTCGACCGTGAAAGACTGCCAAGATTCCACGGAACAGTATTCGACACAGCAACCGACTGGAGCTTCGGACAGACCACGGGGCTGGAAGCAGCAGACTCCCTCAGAACCAAAGCATCCAAGTTCGCATCAATCTACTCAGATAACTTCGGACAGGATGCAGAGAATGGAATCACTATTCCGCTTGGAACAAGCAGAGAAGTCCAAGAACCATACACCAAGAGCGGAGACACTATTGAGTTCAAGGAGGATGGGAAATATGTAATCAGCTATTCTTCATCCTATGAGTCCTCAGCACCGTCCAGACTGATTATGCGGAACTACATCGAGAAGAATGGAAACCTTATCACACCTTCAGAAACTCGTTGCTACATCAGAAACGACCAGACAGGAGATTCCTGTCAGAACGCTGCAACATTCATAATACAGGCAAATGCGGGCGACACCATCAGTATGCGTGGAACAAAAGACCACGGAGACTGCTGCACAATATACACTCGACAAGACCAATACCTGAACGCCCGAAAACTGGAACTGCCAGCAGCACAAGTCTACGACAGTAGTGGAACTGACAACTACGACCAAGGAACGAAAACCATTTCTATGGATACAGAAACCTTTGTAGACAGCGAACTTTTCAGCTTTAACTCCAATCAGAATGGAATCAAGGTCAGCGAGGATGGTTGGTATAAGGTCTACTATACAGCGAACTTCCACAGTATCTATCAGGGAGACCGTCAAGCACCGCTGACATACATCCGAGTAAATGGTCAGACAGTGCCTGCAAACGAACTTAGAAGCACAACTTATATCAGAAATGACGGAGATGGAGACGAGAACCACAACACGGCATCAGGGCTTGTCCAGCTTGAAGCAGGAGATACTGTTCAGGTCAGAGTAGAGCAGGAATACACTCAGAGCGGAGATGATTCAGATGTAATTAATGATGAAGCTTGGATGACGATGCACCCAGCGAACTCTCAAGCACTACAAGTGGAGAGAAGAGGCAGCGAGCAGAGAATTAACGATAATACCTGGACTGATGTCAACTTCGACACCATCAACAAAGATTCAGACCGATTTGACTACAGTTCGGGAAGCTCAGGTATCACAATACAGGATTCAGGCTACTACACGATTGATTACACCTTTGGATGGGATGACGACGCAGTCAACGGCAGACACAGAGTTTACAGCCGACTAACTAAGAATGGAAACGAGATAGATGCAACCCGTTCCAGAGATTATACTCGTGGATGCTGCACAGCAGGAAGAACTAACTCGATGAGTCATACGACAAGGATGTATCTACAGCAAGGAGATACAATCAGGCTTCAAGGATACTCTACTCCAAACTACATAGATGTTGATGAAGGTGATACATACCTCACCATCAGCCCTGGTATCCAGAAGAACAAAGGGACTTACACCTCTGAAGTCATATCCTCGGATGAAGAAGGTTCTTGGGATATTAAGGAGAAAACTGTTTCAGGAAACCCTGAAATCGACTTCGCAACCAATACGACAGGACAGTTCGTATGGTATGATGATATTTCCCAAGTTCCAGAAACCAGATACTTGAAGTATAACGCTACTCTGGACTCTGATGACAGTATTGACTCGGTGAACATCGGTTCAATCTACGATGAAATATTCGACTTCACAGTTCCTCAACAAATAGACTGGAACATCCAGATTCAGCAGGATGATGGACAGACTGCTTTCGCACCAACGAACTACAATCTTACGGTTCAGGGAGTTGACAAACCTGAGATAAACAGTATAACTACAACACCCTCAGAAGGCAGTATTGGCTATAACGATGTTGTTGATATTCAGGCAGATGTTACGGAAAGCACGAAGCAGAATGAGGATGTCGATGAGGTATGGGCAGATGTCTACGAAGATGGAGAAATCATAGCTCAAGATGTAGACCTTACAGACAGTAATGGAGATAACATCTACGAAGCCGAAGGAGTCTACCAGCAAGACAGAGGTAATATAACCTATCGGATAGAGGTTTTCGCCAATAACACGCTTCAGGGACTGAGATTTGACTCAACAAGCCGTAGATTTAATGACGCACAGCCGCCATCTGTAGACTTCCTTGAAAACGATGGAACTCCTTCAGGTGAAATCAACGAAGATTACATCTTCTACACGATGCAAGCAACCGATAACAACGCAGTAGACTCGGTTAATCTGAACTATGATGGAAGCGACCTTGATATGACCTCAGAAGGAAGCGATATATACAGCTACAACCTGACAGGTCTTTCCGAAGGAACTTACTCGTTGTTCGGAGAAGCCACAGACATAGCAGGGAACAAAGATGATACGAAAACTTTGGGAGTCCCATTTGCCTCCAGCGAATGGAATGAGAGAAAGAAAATCCAGATAGAAGAGAAAAGTAGCCAGAGTCTATCCGACTACTCTGTCAAGCATATAGTTCAGAAAGAATCTGGTATGAACAACGATTATAGCGACCTTAGATTCTATTATTACGATGGTAACACTCAACAGGAAATAGATTACTACATAGAAGACTACAACTCAAATCAGGCAGAGGTATGGTTCGAAGTGCCTTCTCTACCCGCAGATGGGAAAGCAACTGTCTATATGTATTATGATAATGGCGATGCTTCATCACAATCGAATGGAGCAGAAACATTCAGATTCTACGATGGGTTTGAGGGCGGCGACCTCACCAAATGGACAGGAGATACTGGAGGTTTCTCTGTAGATACCTCAGATTCGTTTAGTGGCTCTCAAGCGTTATCTATAGACACAGATGAATCTTTCATTCATCCTTCATCAGCAGACACGATTCCAAGTGGAGAAACTATCGAGCTTATCTCATACACGAAAGACACTAATTCAGGGACTAACAACCACGCAGGATGGTATATTGGAAGCGACCACACCAGCAGATTTCCTATCGAATATCAGACAGACCCTGAAAACGAACACAAAATCTATGACGACACAGCAGAAACCACACCTTTAGGAACAACCAGCGACCCTGGGGGGTCGACAGGTAATTGGTATCGTCTACGCCTAAGGTATGACCCTGACACAGGCGACGCAACAATAGAGATGGAAGACCCGTCGGATGGAAGCATAGTTCACTCTGACAGCGGAAGCATAGCCACAGGTCACGACAAGCTTGGACTGTTCGGATGGACAAGCGGATGGTATTACGATAATATTATAGTCAAGCAAGCAGTAAGCACAGAGCCTTCAACCCAAGTAGTGTCGAAGTCTTCTGAAACAGGGCAAACTTTCACAGTAGACCTGACCTCTCCAAACATCAAATCAGTAAGTATAACTGAAGGAGATAGAAATGGACAGCTTGAGGATGGAGAGCAGGTTGATATAACAGCCAAGATAGTAGAGAAAAACACTATCGAAAGCGTAACAGCCGACACAGCTTTCGCTGGAGCAGGACAGACAACTCTCCAGCAACAAAGCAAAAATTCAGATACCTACACATTCACAGGAAGCTTCCAAGTCGACCAAAGTCAGGCGGCAGACTCAGGAGAATACACAATAGACCTTACAGCAAAAGATAAAGCAGGTAACACAGGAACTGGTAGCTCAGGACAGATACTTCTTATATCAGACCCGTCACCAGAAAACACTGCCAACACCCCTGCGGATAATGTAACGAAAGCAAACCCTGTAAACTTCAAATATACTCCATCCTGCTATGGTTCTAACTGTGAGGCATCATATCTTAAAGACGAGAAGCAAAGCGGCACGATTACAGCCGATACTACAGAAGAACTGAATCAGAACTCGATGGTAGATGGCGTTGCTGTGGGAAGCGACCAAGTTTTCACAGCAGATGGAGATGACCTAACCTTTACTACCTGTGGTTCTACTGGAGAGTCGGGAGCATCTCAAAGCCAGTGTGACTCAGCATATTCAGGCACACCGCTCGAAGGAGAAGTAACTGTAGTTGGAAGCGGAATGCAGGAATGGACAACCGACTATCCTGGCAGCTACAGAATGAAACTATACGGTGCAGAAGGAGGACGAGGTTGTGACATAGGAAGTCCTTGTAGCGATGATACGGGAGAAGGTAGTGGAGCAATAATCGCAGGAGACGTTTCTCTGGATAGCGGTCAAACTCTTAGAATACTTGTAGGTCAAAAAGGATTAGACGCTAACAACGGAGACGGAGGAGGTGGAGGTGGAGGAGCATCACTCGTTGCACCAGCCTCAGACCTTCAATCACCTTACCTCATCGCAGGAGGTGGAGGAGGTGGAGCAGAAGAATCAGGCGGAGAAGATGCTAACACAGGAACAACAGGAGTCGGAGCTACAGGAAGCGGAGGAACTGACGGAGACGGAGGAAGCGGAGGAAATGGTGGAGCAGGACTACTTACCGATGGAGATGGAGGCGGACAAGCCCTCATAGATGGCGGTCTTGGAGGCGGAAGCCTTGCAGGATTCGGAGGAGGTTCATACTCTGGCGGAAACGACGGAGCAGGAGGAGGTGGATACTCAGGGGGTGGAGCAGGAACAGGAATATCAGCACAGGGAGGTGGTGGAGGTTCGTTCATCCACGAATCAGTAGAAAACGCAGCTACATCCGATGGTTCATTCTCAACAACAGGAAGCGAGCCTCAAGCCACTTACTCAGGGACAGTAGAAGACCTGAACAACTGGAATGGAGATGTTGGAAAGGTCGAGATTCAAGAGCCAAGCATCACAGAAGGGAGCTACACCAAGGTATTTGACGGAGGAAACAACAAAACTCGCTGGACGGATGTAAATGTCGAAAGCTCAGGAGAAATCGAGCTTTCCTACGGAACAAACAAAACAGGAACAGTCCAGTATTACAGAAGCATAGCCTCTGTCCCATCTCACAGATACCTATTTGTCAAGGCAGAGCTTCAGAACCAAAACACTCAGATAACATCCATCTCAGCAGACTACTTCAAATACTACAAAAAAGACAACAACCCTGTAAACGGCACAGAGAACCAGATTCAGTTCGACTTCCGAAATCTTGATGGAGGAATGCCTGAAGCACTGAACTGGACTGTAAAAGTTGAAGATGAAGTAGGGCAGTTCGGAACAACCACTCCAAGACTACTGAAAGGTATTCAGCCAGAAGTCAACCTGATAAGACCGCTGACTCAGGCAACAGCACCAGTAGACTTCGACTTCTCAGGAATATGTGATAATCCGAATGGCTGTGAGAAAGCTGAAGTATGGTATAACTCGACAGAAACGCTTTCAGAGAATATCACGGTAGATAACTCCACAGAGTGGTCTGAAGGAACATTTACCAATACTGAATCTGATGGAACGAATCTTGTCCTGAAGCCAGCAGGTTATCCTGCTAACAAGCAAGGAGGACAGCTTGAATACAGGTTTGAGTCTGGAAGCGGAAGCACAGCAGTAGACACATTCAACAACTTTGATGGGTCATTTAATGGCGGAGTAAACTTTGCACCTTCTAAAGGCGACAAAGCTACTGGTGATTATGCTGCGTCATTCGACAACGGCGGAGACCTAATAGACACCAACTACTACGCCTCAGACTTCAATATAGAAGGAGGTAAACCCAAAACAATTACCGCCTGGGCATATACAGAAAACTTTAATGGTGGAGGTATTTGGCAGCTTGGAAGCACGGGAACAAGCGGTTATGACTTCTCACTCAGAACACTTGGCACTCAGGATGAGTGGAGATGGCAGTCTTGGGGAGGCACATACGACCAGGACTTCTTCTTCGACTCGCACAACAAATGGGTTCACTTCGCAGGAGTCTACGACGGAAGCACACTATATGTATATGCGAATGGGCAACAAGTAGCCAGCCAAACAGCAGACTACAATACTGTTGATGGAAATGGATTCCAGGTCGGAACGTGGGAAGGAACAGAGTTTAGAGGAGATATTGACGAAGTAAGAATCTATGACCAGGCACTAACACAGTCAGAGATACAGGACATTTACAACGCTGCAACTTATGAAGAAGGAAGCTACGAGTCCAAGGTTTACTCCGCTGAGAAAAAAGCAGAGTGGGTGAATGTCCAAACTAATACCACAGGAACAGCTACTTTCGACTACGCAGAGAATACAACAGGTAGCTGGAAGTGGTATGATACTTTAGAGGATGTCCCAGAAACCAAGCATCTAAAATTCAATACAACCCTCCAAGATGGTGCGACAATAGATTCAGTTGTGTTCGATTATGAGTATCAGAAAACACTCTGGAATCCTAAGCATACTATAGAACCTTTCAACAACGATACTGAATATACTGTTACTGACGAGTTCCTACAGGAAGATACACCATTCACTTTGAACTGGAATGTCAAAGTATATCAGGAGAATGGAATTGACAAATTTTACAAGCAAAACCAGACTATAGAGGTCATAGACTCGACAGTATATCAGGAAAATGTAAATGAACAACTTGACGGCGTAGCTGATACAGACCGAGATAAATCCTTCTTCACCCAGTTCACAGAATCTATGAATTTGGTTGAGAACGCAAAAGGCATCAAGACCTATATTGTCCCTGACTTCTCCGCAGTAGTTAATATCACGCAGGGCGAAGTGCTTGCTGACAGACGGAAAAGAGGAGCAGTAACAGCTATAATGAATGCTACAGATGCTACTGAGAGAAGCTTCGAAGGAGCAAGAGTTATGGATGAAACTGTTTCAGGCACATTTGAGTCTGCTGCTACTGCTTTCTTCCCAAGAAATACAAGCTCAGAGTCCTTAGCAATCACCGACAATATTCAGGACACTTTGAATGAGGTTAGATTGCTTCAGCCAGAGAATGTTGACACCGATGAATCGGCAGACAGACAGTTCGAAGGAAACAGATTGATGCAAGAAATTTCTTCATTTCAGAGTGCAACAGCAGCAGGATATACAGGAACTCGTTCAACCTCACAGAGCGGAAATATCCAGACAGACACCATCATCCAACAATATGCACAGTCTCACGAAGGAATAATCGCAACAAGCTCCGCAACAAGAGGCATAAATCAGGTAAGAAACCTAATTGTTGCTTTAGGTAGAGTAAGTATTGATACAGATAGGGCTGAAGCAGACCTTGAAAGAAATATTACTACTTCACCTCAAGGAGATACTTCGGTAACAAGGCAGATTGATACCAGAGGTCTTGTATCTGAACAAATAACAGCAGCCTCAGATGTATACAGAGGTTTCTTCCGAGAGAATATAAGGGAGACTGCAACAGCAGATACTTCAATAGTAGATATTTTGACGGAAGTGCGTTTCATCAATCCTGATAGAGCTTCTGTGAATTCTTCAGCTACACGTCAGGCGGATATAACTCAGGAAGTTTCAGACATTCCTACCCTGAATAGTGCTGTTACAAGAGCATTTACAGGAGATAGAAACGTCAGCCAGTCAGGAGAGATAGATGCTGAGAGAGAAGGAATCGGTAAGTTCTTCTATGTCAACGATAGCCTTGAATCAGAAGCAATAACGGGAGAAGCATACGTCGGATTCCTAAGACAGAATGTAGCAACCGTAGCAACTACGGATACAGTGGAGAGACCTTTCATCGACATCACGATACCAATTATTCAAGAGACAGGTGCTAACACCTCAGCAACCAGAACACAGGACGTAACCGAACTGATAGGAGCGGACAGTGTAGGCTTCAGTTCAGAGATAATCCGTGCTTTCCCACGCTCGGTAAGCCAGCAAACCAGCGTGAACGCTACAGGAGAGTTTATCAACTTGCAGAGAATCAGGCAGATAACAGAAGTAATAACAGGTAGCAGCAACGTCACAAGACAGGCAGATATAAGCCAGACAGTTACACAGAGAGCCTCGGTATTCGGGGATACAGCCCTCGGATACTTCAGGCAAACAGAGCCAGACAACATCGCAACGAACTCCTCAGTTCAGGACATCTTGACACAAGTCCAGTTCGTATCAGAAGAAGGATTCCTGAACAGCACAGTAGACCGTCAGGCAGAAGTCACGCAAGAAGTATCCGATATTCCAACAGTTTCATCTCTGGTAGACCGAGCATTCACAGGAAGCAGAAACGTAAGTGACAACAGCACTACTGACGCAAGACTCAGCTTTATTGAAGAAGTGTTTGTATCCGAGCAGGTCGGAATGTCCGCCCTCTCCGAATACACTAAGATATACACAGGGTATGTCAGCGACGACTCCGCAGCCGACACCAACCTCATCAGAAGCTTCGAATCAACAAGAGCCTTAGAAGCAGTAAACAAGTTCACAGACTCCGTATCCAGAGATTTCACAGGAAGCAGAAGCGTTATCCAGGCAATCTATGGCGAGGCAGACTCCTACAAACAACAGTATAGACAGCTTGATGACAGGGTTGAAGCAGTATCCAGCGTTCAGGATACCTTAACACAGGTAGAGTTCATCACAGAGTCAGGGCAAACAGGTGATTCCATAGAGAGAAGCTATGTAGGAGAGAGATTCGTCGACTCAATTCCAACACTTGGAGATGCTGTAACTCGTAATATTGAAGCAAACAGGTCGGCACAGGACAATCCTGAAGCCACAGCAGACAGCATAATCCAGCAATACAGAGACTCTGTTGCTCAATCAAATCTGGATGACTCCGCAATCAGAAGGATGGAGAATGTGAGAAACGATGTGGTCGGAGAAGCAACTCTGACGGAATCAGTAGGAAGAGCCTTCACAGGAAAGAGGACGACAGTAGAATACACAACCCTGACAGATGTAATGACCAGAACCACGGATTTCGTCAGAGATGAGCAGGAGCAAGTTGAAACAGAGGAGGACTTCATAGTCACATATGGCTTCCTCGTAGAGGATACAGTCCAAACAGCAACTACTATCTCTGACCTATTGAACCAGTTCAGGTTCTCAGCAGAGCAAACAGACACTGTAGCTGATAGCGACAGAAATATTTCAAGCGACAGAGACTTCCAAGAAGGAGTAGACACGGTCGATGAACAGGACAGAACCTTGGTCGATGAGAGAAGAATCCAAGAACCACTAATGGCAGACACCTCAATAGATGCTACAGTCAAGAACTTCAGAAACCTGATTGCCCCAGTGGAGGGAACAACACAGGTTTCCGACATCTTGAACCAGGTAAGAAACGACAACACTCTTCGAACGAATCTTACCGCAGAGTCAAACAGGAGTATCCTTGTAGACCGACTGATGGACGCAGAACCTCTGACAGTCACAGAAAATATGGAGAGAAGCATAGACTTCAGGAGAACAGAGGGCGAAGCCATCGACACCACCGAGGATATATATAAGATAGAATATCAGCAGCTTCAGGAACAGCTTGATGTCAACGAATCGGCGGAAAGACGGGTCAGATTCATCCAAGACCTTGAACCAAGCCAACTGGAAATAGTTGAAAGACAGGAAAGAAGCTACAAAGGACTCAGAGAACCAGTTCTCAACTCAGAATCAGTAGCAACTCTGGAAAGAAGCTTCGTAGAGGTGAGAAAATTAAGTGAAGTCGTAGAATCAAACACGGAAATATACAGAGGCTTGTTCAGAGATATTCAGGCACAGCTAATAGATGTCATAGCGAAGGAAGAAAGAGTCTTGGAGAACATCAGAGTAGTTCAGGATAACGCCACAGGACAAGAGGAAGTAGTCAGAAATGTAAGCTGGGAGAGAGAAGCCCAAGTCATACCTGTATTAACCGACCTGACCACACGCTCAGGTGAGTTCAGCAACGAAGTAAGCGATACAGCAAACATCGACAGTAGCGTTGCTGTAGGCAGATTCTTCTACATAGAAGACCAACAGCTTGTCGTAAACAGCGATGTCAGCAGAACATACTTCCGTGTCAAAGAGATAAGCGATGCGATAAACGCTACTACTGGCGACATCGTATTCGAATACTTCCCTGAGAGAAAGGGACAAGCAGTATTTTCGGTTAATGCCTCGACCGACAGAGGCTTCATCGGGGAAAGAACTGTAGAAGAGATTGCCGAGTCAGAGGATGCTGAACCATTACTTGCCTTCGCTTCGGATGTTTACACCAGTCCAACGATGCAGTCAACCCTGAATACCTCTACACTGGTTCAGGACAGGCTTAATACAGCGGTAGATACAGTCACCAGCACCGATAACTTGCTGTTTATGGAAGGTAATAGGTTGTTCACCACAATCGCCTTCGACAGCAACACCTCTGAGCAGACAACTGTCCCTGAAACACTGCAAACAGACTTCGCCTACAACGAAACAGTCTACATCGCTTACGAGGCAGGGCAGAACATCATCACAGGAAGCTTTGTCGAAGATACCTCAAGCCTCATCACAATCAGAAATGGACAGGTAATCTACGAACCGCTGTTCACAGAGCAAAGCCTCCCTGAGTTCCTACAGGACACCTATGTAGCCAGAACAACTCAGATACACCTGTTTGGACTGATAGCCTTGGCGATAGTTCTATACCTCGGTAAGACCTGGAGGGATAGAAACCGTGAAATCAAGGAATACAAGGCTGACAGGACAGGTGAGGGAAGTGGTTGACACCTCTTCTAAATCGAGTTTTTTTATGGCAGAGGAACTGAGTTTTAAACGAGGCTGTGCCGTGAAATCCTTGACTCGAATCCTGTTAGTCGTAACTCTTCTGTCGATGATGGTAGGAACAGCCTCAGCAGGAAGCTATACCAACCAGACGGATACGGAAAGCGAGTGGCTGGAAGGAAACTTCACCAATACCACGGTCAGAGGTGATGCTCTTTCTGAAAGATTTGGGTCTGAAGATGTTGGAGATGGAGGATATGTTATAAACGCTACCGATATTATTACAGGTGCAGCGGACAAGAAAGCCCGTTACTATTACCAAGATGGGACTAAAAGATGGACTGAAGAAAATACCGCTCAGAAAAAAGTAGATGCTGTTGACGCTGATAGAGATGTAGTAGCATTTGGTCACGATGGCGGAAAAATCTTCTACGAGTATCCTAATGGAACTAATATCTGGACTGCAAGCATCAGCACAACAGTAAATGATATTGACATACTTGAGGACGAAAAATTCGGTAATAAAG
>ERZ1034573.105-NODE-105-length-22179-cov-125.227355_pt1 | contig 22179 bp, 19 predicted proteins | sample MGYA00520641_ERZ1034573 | MGnify/ENA primary metagenome ERZ1034573 (study PRJEB33760, sample SAMEA4777724) | hypersaline lake metagenome | biome: hypersaline environment; feature: brines | place: Spain | collected 2014-08 | depth 0 m ...
CCGAGGCACTTTACCTGCCATTTCTGTCGAGTTAGACAACATCACAGAGTGCAGTATAATCTCTCATTTTGGATAAGATACAATACTCACGTCGCGTATTGATTGACCTCAGCCGTTAGATAACTTAGTTACTCTTCGAACGACCGTTTTCTTTTGCTCAAGACGGCTATCATTTTTTGTTCATCGATATTGTCACTATAACTGTGAGTGTCTCAGACAGAGAGCTTGTATCAGTCGTGACATCTTCGCCCGGCGTGAACGTCGGGATTCTTTCGCTGATTAAAGATAGTATACTATCAGATCAATAATAAATTTACAGAGGAGAACAGATGAAACAATTGCTGTACTGGCTGCAGTCTCGATAGTGACTGTCCTGGCTTCTGCGAATTCCCTTGCAAAGATGAGAATGAAAACTCCAGCAAGAGTCAATACAAAACCATGAACAAATACTTGCTTGACTGGCATCCATGCATTCGTATTCTGATAACCGCCAGTGTAAAGATACCCAATCATTGTCTGTCCGCCTTCGAAACTGAATACTGCGATAGCACCGGTGATTACCCACAGTGGTGTCTCAGTTGTGTCGGTTGCGTCGACGACTGGTCCGGCGACAAACCCGCCAAATCCAAGCCATACGGCGGTGAGTAAGGGGACAAAAAATATAAATGCCGGAATTGTCCCATAATAGATGCTAATATTAGTCCATGGAATCGGGAAATAATTCTCACGCCATCTGCTGTACTTATTGAGAGTCGACTTAGAAAATATTGTCTGATCAGTATTGACCTCTGGAACTTCGCCGGCGAAGAGAGCCCTGATGAGAGCCCATATTGCCAACACACCAAGTTCAAGCCAATAAAACAGTAGTATTGCTGCGGTCGACGTCTGAAATCCGAGTATCCCAATGATTGGTGCGCCATTGGCAACAATCACCGATATGAGTCTGATATCGGGGGATAGCATATATGACAAAGAAACCCGTTTCATGCTTATATGACGATGGATCCGTCGTATGTCAAGGCGAGATATTGAACAATTCAATACGTCGAATCTGATTTAATGACTGGACATATCGTTGTCAGGGACCGGACATATGTCGGTGGACAAACGCTGGTGCTTCGGCTGTCCCCTTCAGCAAGTATAACATTCAATAATCGGCTAATAAAAATAATAGTAGAATTTCGCGTGTTGAAATGGTGCAATCATGAAGTGACAATCCTCATAAATTGGCTTTTATAAGGGCGGATGATATCAGCTGTCAGTCATTGACGACGACAGCTTGTTGCGTTGTATTTTTTCGCTAGCAGTGTATCGACTTTAAGAATAACATCATAATCAACTAGCCGTCGTATGCATATTAAAACCACCTGGGAAGATTAGCTATATTCCTCCATCCAAAGACGATGCAGGTCGGCTATCTGCGTGAAGATTGTGTGTATGGTGGCATCTTTGTGCTGAATTGAGGGCGTATTAGCCTTTCCAATCTCCACCGTCGGAAGATCTCTATCATCTGGATATTGAACATATATGACCGTCTTATCGAACACCCCTGCTGGCATCCCGATATTATTTCTCTCCATCAAAGCGTGCATCTCTGTGTCGTCGTTTTGAAGATAGAATACCACGGTGTATTCGCTTTTGATTCCCGCTTTTTTTCTAATCGTCTTTAGTGTAAATTCATTTGCAGGTATCCGATAGATATGATTCAACTCCGTATGATTTTCTGGTTTATCTCGTGAGCATGCTGAATATGGATAAATATCGGCTCTTCCATTATTTGAGTCAATATCTACCTGAACGGTCACTTCCGTTCCAGTAAGTGATGACATTTTATCAGTGGCGCTCACTGTAAGTTCGAGGGTCTCAAGTGCGCGTTGCATTCGCTTATCTCCGACGACTTCTATCTGTGTGCTGTCCATCATGAGTATCTCACCAGTTGCAATGTTTCTACCCTGAGTCGTGGAAGAGTCGGACGTCACGTTGTATATTTGTGGTACGAGAGCTGTTGGTCGAAGACCCAACTTCTCACCCCAGATGTACTGTGAGCCAGTCGAGACATAATTTGTCCCTGTGCCTATCGACCAGTCATTGTGATCTTGTGCTCTAATATCTCTGAGACTTTTTTCACGTAATGAAAGACCGATTCCTTCTCCTTGATACGCTGGTCGTATCGAGAGTCCTTTCGCTTTATACCAGGGTGGTTCAGCGTGCTTTCTGGAGAGAAGTGCAACGCCGATGGCACGTCTATCTTTTTCAGCAATGTAAGCACTGTTACCTGCACTCGCAACGAATGTATGAATAAAGTCCTCGTGCAGTCTCTCTTCTGAAGCATAACATATGTGATACCCCTCATAACTGTTCCAAGCAGCCTTGTATATCTCTGGGATTTGCTCATCATACTTCTTTGCTTCAGCCGACTCAGTTATCCGCTTAATATCAACGCTGGATTGGGTATGGTTCATTCTTGGGGCTTTGTGGATAACTGAATTGGATTCGATTTCTTTTTTGACCGAGTGCTCCGTCTGAAAAACACTGATTGGCGTGTCGATCTCACTCTGCGTCCTGTCTTTGACGCCAGTGATTCGTGACCGTTTTCGATGGCATTGAAAATGTACAGGGTATGAATGTGATCATATGGACACTCTGAGTATTTATTCTTGATTTGGAGTTCTGTGGATTTTAATCTGACTTTCACCAATCGCTAGCGCGGAAGCCCCGCCCCCGGCAGAGGCAGTGAATAGGGTGGGGAAGAAGCGCGTACGATAGTTACCTGATAAAACTCATCCCCATCATAAGGTGATTAGTGATAGTCAACATGCAGGTTTCACCGACCGCTGTGTTGGGTGAGTCTCTGTGTGAATCGCCTTGGATCACATCCAAGCCACAGGTATTCATCATGACCTTATCTAAAGATTCAAGATTCAAGATTCAATAGAGCATTAAGACCGATTGCATAGTGACTGGGTGGATGATTAAGAGAACAGAGCGGAGAGGAGTCGATGTCGGTTGCTGACCCGGTTCTTGAAGCGTTGAGAGACCCCCATGGATTTGTGTCTGGACTCATCCTCAATGCTGCACTCATTCTTGGAGTGATTGTGTTTGAGTGGAGTCTCATTGAAATTGCTGTGGTGTATGTCATCGAGGTAGTAATTATCAACTTTGTTTTTCTCTCTGTCGCATTGTTTACGCCACAATCAGTGGATGACCGTGATGGAGATGTGTGGAACACGAAGCCCACCCCACTTCAGCCGGTTTCCCAGCTCCCGCCAATCTACTGGCGAAATGTCAAATTTGTTGGGCACAAGGCTGTCTTCACCGTGGTCTTCATCGGAGTTTTCATTGGAGGATTTCGTAACATTGTGTTTTCTAGCCCTTATTTTGCTTCAGGAGTTCCCCTCTCAATTGGAGTTGCGATCGCCGGTATTATTCTGTTTCAGTTGCGGCGAGTCTGGCAATACTTTATTATTGATCAATCGTATCAAAATAAGTCACCGCTGGACGCGGTGCAGTTTGCGTTTGCCCCAGTTGCCGAGTTACTGTTTATGCTTTTTTATGTGTTCGTTCCGGTCACCTTTGTGGTCGTAGGTGCCGCGATCGTAATGAATGTTGACGTTACCTCACGGCTTGTGTTGTTGTTATATCTCGTGCCAATGGGAGCCATTCGGGCGTGGATAGGGAGCTTAGATCCCCAGACAGACGATCTTGAGATACGTTTCGGCTGAAGGGTTCTGACCGCCCGGATAATGATAATTGTGACTCACCATCGCATGATGAGAGTACTGTCACTCTCGAAATAGAACTCGTTATTGACGATGCCGAGAGCCGGCATGGAACGCTCTGTGCAGACAGCAATTCATATCATCCAATTACCAGTTGGTGGCACTGTGCGTTCTGTTATTCGGAATGGAACGTGCAAACAAACGTTCAATTCAACTTGACGCTACTGAGTGTGGTTTCGAGTAAAAAACAGTAGCCACAGTATCAGTATGATTACTGTGAAACGAGGTGATGCTCCACCCTTGATCAACTCATCAACTGAATGTGTGTTGAGTATGAGCGTGGTGGGTAATATAATACATATACATATACATATACATACGACTGTCATCATCAAGTAACGAGTGGAGTAAGTGATACTGAGACCTTCACAACGAGGGGTGTAGTGGAGGAGCGACTACTCCATCAGCGCCTGACGTTTTGCTGTTGGATTGATCAGACCACATCAAATGTTCTTGTATGGTGACTCTTGAGTTGTCTTCGACAATAACTTCACTCGCATTTCGGAGATATCTGACTGCACAGCGATTATCTTCATATTTATTAGCTGCGGACCCTGTTACTGCCCTGGTACCAGCCTCACCGAGCGCGTTAGTCGTCCGTCGGCATGGACATGTACTCCAGCCGTCAGTGAGTTCAAAGAGTGAATATATCTCAGTGAGACGCTGATCGAACATCCTCAGCGTAGTTTTGCAGACTCTCTGCTACTGCTTCTGCCTGGTCGGGGGTCAATTCAATACGGTCTGCATGGGCTGGGACCGCATCAACGCCGACTGTGTCCAGTTCAATACCGAGGATAACGCGGTCCGGACACTCGTCCTCTGTCGCTACATTGAGAACACCATCAAGTGAAAGTGAATCATCATGAGTCTCGAGTCGAGCGGAAACAAGATCAAGCGTTGTATATGCGTTTACTGATAGAATTCGATTTGACATGTGTCGTGTATCATATTATCTTTAATCGTCGGCGGTTGATTTCGTCCGGGCTGTCTCTTCGGCGGTGATTGCGTTGGGTGCCGGTTCGAGTGCGACCGCACACTGTTTGTAATTCGGTTCGTCTGAACGGGGGTCGGTCGCCGCCACGGTCAGTTCGTTCGTCGCCGGATGATGAATCGGGAGCCAAACCATCCCCAGGGGGACAGCCTCGTCACTGGTCACTCGCACAGGGACCGACGCGCGACGAGACGAGAGAAAAGCGATTGAATCGACTTCAATAACATCGTTTTCGTTGTCGGCACCGGTTTTCAGATTTAAAATCGTGTCTGGAGCGACCCGGGCGACTACCGTGTCTGTATGGTCCGATCCTGTGCCCCGTGACCGGATACCGGTATTATATTCGTCGATTGTGCGACCGGTCGTCAGGGTGAGCGGATACGACTCATCAGTTGGTTCTGGTACCTCGCTGTGCATCCCAGTGGAAAATTGAGCCCGCCCGGACAGTGTCTGGAATGACCACTCACCGTCATCGTAGTAGCGATATCCGCCCTCGGCAGTAGCAGATGGTGCTGGCCATCGGACTGCTCGCTCGTCTTTGAGTCGATTGTATGAAATGCCTGAGAGGTCAGCAGCCGTGCCTGCCGTGAGTGAGGCGAGTTCGTTGAACAACATCGCGGGCTCTGTTTCAGGAAACAGTCCAGGCGTGAGTTTCTTACCGATGGTCGTGATGACATCAAGGTCAGTTCGCACATTGGATGTTAGATCCGACGCGGGCTGGATACGCGAGATCCGCCGTTCCATATTGATTGCCGTCCCATTGGTCTCAACCCATGTTGCAGCTGGCAAAATCACGTCTGCCAACTCGGTTGTGTCGGTGTGGAACGCGTCCTGAACGACGAGGAACGCATCTTCAAGACGGTCTCGAACTGTCGATGCATCTGGGAGCCCTGCGGCTGGATTTGTGGCAACGGTCCAGAGAGCCTCAACCGGTCCATCATCAATCGCCTCAACGATATCGACCGGTCCCGGACCGGAGTCCTCCGGCAGTCGCTTGACAGGCACGTCCCACGCCTCGGCAATCGCTCGACGTTCGATAGGGTCTGTAAATGAACGCATGCCTGGCCACGAGCCCTTGGATGAACATACGCGCGTCCCCATTGAATTCGCCTGTCCGGTCAACGAGAACGGACCGCTTCCTGGTCCGAGGTTACCAGTTGCAAGACATAAGTCGATCAGCGAACCAGCCGTTTTGCTTCCCTGAGCGCTTTGATTGACTCCCATTCCCCAATATACGAGTGTGGTGTCTTCAAGTGCGTCAGCGAGCGTGTCGACAGTTGACATAGAGACACCAGCGGTCGCTGCAGCGTCGCCGGGGTCCGGAAGTGATGATCGAGTCGCCTCAAACCCGGTTGTTGCCCGATTAATAAATTCGTCGTCGGTATTTCCCCCTTCGATGATTCGCGCAAGGATGGCACGAGCGAGTGCGAGATCAGTTCCGGGTTCGGGTGCGATATGACGGTCGCTACGTGCTGCGGTCTGTGTTTCAATAGGGTCGATAACAAGGAGTCGGCTATCGCTTGCAGACGCGCTGTCAACGATCCAGCGAAACATAACAGGGTGGGCAATAGCTGGGTTTGCGCCCCAAATGACGTGTGTTGTCGCAGCTTCGATGTCGTCGTATGTACACGGTGGTGCATCGCTCCCGAACGCGTCATAATACGCGGTCACGGCACTCGCCATACACAGCGTCGTGTTCGCATCGTAGTATCGTGTTCCAAATCCGCCGCGGGCAAGTTTTCCCAGCGCATAAGCCGCCTCATTCGTCTGCTGCCCGCTCCCAAGGACTGCAACTCCATTGTGGTCATGAGTGAGGATATCACGGAACTCATCAATAACCCGGCTGAGCGCTACATCCCACGTGGTGCGGTGTAACTCGCCGTCACGCCGGACATGCGGTTTTGATAGCCGTTCGCCATCTGCGTTTCCTGTTTCTTCGATGCCGCGGGCACACGCAAGTCCTTGGCTGACTGGGTGCGCGACGTCGCCTCGAACACCGTCGATTCCGTAGCCCGAGTCAGTCATCTCTGTAAGATGTCCGCATCCGACCGCACACCGCATACAGGTGGTTGGGACAAAGTCGTTCACCGGCTACTGCCTCCTGTCTGATTACTACCCGACACCTCCGATACGAACAACTCTGGGGCAACATCCATCGATGCCACTGGTATGGCTTCCGACCTCAATTCAGTGTCGTCTTGTGTTGTTTCGGTATGCGTATCAGTCATCGCTTTCAGTCGCTAGTGACGTGTCGTCGGGGGCAGTTGGAGCAGGTCCCTCACTATCTGCAAACGGGTACCATGATCCTTTTGCGTCGTGGAGACACGGGTCCTCGTAATCGGTTTCTTCCGGCTCGGCGGCTTCGATAAGCACCTCCTCCTGGGTCGCCTCAACCCATTGTCTAAACGTTTGTCCCTTTTCGCGGTGTGCTGCGAACGTTTCAAGAAGGTTCCGCAAGAGTCCAGGAACCTCGTCTGCCGGCACACGCTGTCTGATCCACTCGACGAAAGAGGGGTCAGGACCGATGCCGCCGCCAACGCCAACATCAATCGCCTCAACCATTTCTCCGTCTTTCCGCGCTCGCATTCCCTGAAATCCGATGTCGGCAGTCGTTGCATGACCACAGTCAGCCGTACAACCGGAATAATGAATTTTGATCTGTTCGATGTCATCTGGTAGGTCCACATTCGACCGCAGCCATCGGAGCAGCGTTGCCATTCTAGCTTTCGTCTCCGTCAGCGCAAGCGAGCAGAACTCCGTGCCTGTGCACGCCATTGCACCTCGCGTGAACACATTTGGTTCGGGACTGTGAGTCTCAAGCAAATCAGACGTCAAGAGCGCGTCGAGTTCTGACTCGGGGACATCTAAGATCAGCGGGTTTTGTCGTCGCGTGAGTCGCATTGCTCCAGACCCGTGTATCTCCGCTAGATTGGCAAGTCGGACGGTCTCACCAGCAGTGAGCCGCCCAATTGGCACCGAGAGACCGACGTAGTAGGTGCCGTCCGTTTGCTCATGAACGCCGATGTGGTCATGTTTGCCGTCTGTTGGTGACTTACCGGCATTATACGTATATTCATCGCGACAATCCGCTCCTTCGCGCCGGAGATTAAAGTCAACGTATGACTCTTGGAGTTGGTCACGGATCTTTTCCGTCCCCCAATCATCAACAAAAAAGCGACTTCGGTTTTTTTGTCTGTTTTCTCTATCTCCGGTCTCAAAGTACAGTTCGACAAATCCTCTGACAACATCATATGCGTTGTCGGGCGTGACAAAGATATCAAGACTCCGTGCTTTGCGTGGCTCACGACCGCCGAGACCGCCGCCAACGCGGACGTTGAATCCCCATGTTGTATCGCCGTCAATCGTCTTTTCTGCGGGTTCAAGTCCGATGCCGTTAATCGAGTCCTGCGCACATCCCTCACGACAACCGGTCACACTGATGTTGAACTTTCGAGGCATGTTTGCAAGGTCATCGTCAGCGCGGAGTTTCGTGGATATCTCATCAAGTACCGGTTGTGCGTCGACGAACTCATGTTTGTCTCGCCCAGCGACCGGACACCCAGAGATATTACGCATTGTGTCGCCTCCAGACGACCGAGATGATAATCCGACGGATTCAATTTTTTCCCAGATTTCTGGCACATCCTCAAGATTGAGCCAATGAAGTTGTATCGATTGTCGGGTAGTGAAGTCAATCCACGCATCGCCAAACTCTGGGTTTGAGACTGGACCGATAGCGTACTCTCCGGCGACCTCTCCAATGACGCGGAGTTGTTCGGCGTTCAGGACGCCGTTGGTGTTCGCCAATCGCATCATAAAGTAACTCTCCTGCCCAGACCGCTGGTGGAAGACACCCCAGAATTTAAATCGGGAAAACCACATTTCGCGGTCATCCTCTGGGATCGAGTCCCATCCGGACTCGGCAAACTCAAGAATCTTCTCTCGTATCTCGTCACCGTACATCTCATCCTTCCACTGTTCTTTCTTTGTCGTCATGCGTGATCACCAGTTTTTGTTACTCTGTTTTTGATCGACGTATTTCTACTTGATTGCATCTTTTTGATTGGTTTCAAATTAATATCGTGGCATAAAATGCTGTTGCTTTAACAAATACAGAAATTATACGGAGGAATTGGAGAGAATCATACATCGATCGATCCGACGTGATAATTTCAATCATAAGAGGATGAATATATCATCCCGTGATACTCTGGTTGGTTTAGTGAAAGATCGGAACTTTTGATTTTGACGAAGGATATTCATTTAGGTCCCTTCATCGATTAATACGTCTCCATACGAAACACGCAGTAAAGCCCCTCAGACGGTCGAAATGTAAGGATTCTTTATTATGAACAACGGTTATATACTGGACAAAGCTGTGTGTATCTATCTGAGAGATCCGATAATGGTTATGAGTAGTATAATAATTGTCAATCAGTTCTGGAACTGTCGGTGGTTATGAAAGAGACGCAACCGACAACATGCATGCGATGTGCGGTTGGCTGCGGTTATCTTCAAACGGAAGCTGACGACGACGAGCATATTGTCGATGTCTCTGGAGATCCAAATCACCCAACAAATGGCGGAGTAAAGTGCCAACGTGGCGTCAGAGAAACAACCAATACAAGGACGGACCGGTTGACACAGCCACTGATCCGCCGGGGTGGCTCACTGCAGCCAACGACGTGGGACACCGCGCTTGGCGTCGCGGCAACGCGGCTTGTTGAGGCTGTTCGACAGAATCCGGACAATGTCGCGGTGCTGGGAAGTGGTCAGCAAACGAACGAGGCAGCTTACGCCCTTGGAAAGGTTACCCGAGGCGCGATTGGGACACAGTACTATGATGCAAACACAACCCTGTGTATGGCTTCGGCGGTCGCCGCATATTATCAGGCATTCGGGAGTGACGGACCCCCACCGACCTATGACGATATCCCGAAGGCGAACACTCACATCGTCTGGGGAGCCAACCCAGCTGTTGCTCATCCCGTATTATACTCGTGGATCATGAACAGTGTAACCGAAAATGACGGCGAACTCATCGTTGTTGACCCAGTTATTACGACGACCGCAGCCGACGCCGACATACACGCACAACCAGACCCAGGAACAGACCTTGCGTTGGCGCGAGCGGTGCTCGCAGCTGTGATTGCATCGGGAAACGTCGACGAACAGTTTGTTGATCGTCACACAAAGGGGTATGCGGAGATGGTTGAATCGCTCCCGACGGTGGATGCTGCCGCAGAGACGGCCGGCGTTGCACCCAACCGCGTTCGTGATATCGCCAGCACGCTGACCGTGAACACACTCATTTACTGGGGGATGGGCGTCAATCAGAGTATTCAGGGGACGGGGACAGCGCGAGCACTTATTGACCTGTGTCTTGCAACGGGAAACGTCGGTCCGGGAAGCGGACCATTCTCGTTGACAGGACAGGCAAATTCGATGGGTAATCGCGTGTGTGCCTCGAAAGGAACGTGGCCCGGTCACCGCGCCTTTGGAGACTCAGCGAACCGCAAAATCATTGCAGACACATGGGACGTTCCATTCGGTCGACTTCCGAAGTCCCCCGGTCCAGGGTTTATCCGAATTATCGATGCACTTGCTCGTGGTAATATCGACATTTGCTGGACAGTCGCAACAAATCCAGTCGCCGGCGTGCCTGATTCCAGCCGCGTCGAGACCGCTCTTGAGGACACGTTCTTAATCACACAGGATACATTCCGCTCGGATACGATCAATTGTGCGGACGTGGTGTTACCGGCAGCGACATGGGGAGAATCAACCGGCACAGTCATGAACATGGAACGCCGGATTTCGCGAGTTACCGCATCAGCCGACCCACCGGCGAAAGTCAGACAGGATATCGACATTATCGCCGCGGTCGGAAACCGAATCCACGCGGGACTATTTAATTCACCACCGCTGGATCCTACGTCCGTTTTTGACGAGATCCGCGAACTTACCGCTGGGACGAACGCAGACATGTTTGGTATCACCTATGACCGGCTTGAGTCTGAACGAGCCGTCCGGTGGCCTGCTCCGAGCGCTGATACAGAAGGGGGCTATCGGTATCACGACGATGGAGAGTGGTCGTTCCAAACGGCGTCTGGTCAGGCACGGTTCTCAACGGAAACACATACTCAAGTTCCAGAGCCTGTCGATTCGGAGTACCCTCTTACGCTTACAACGGGTCGAACAGATGGTGTATATAACACCGGTGTTCGAACACGCGATGATACCGATACTGAACGACCGACAGCGCGGATCCATCCAGAAACGATTGTTCAGTATTTAGATTCGTTTGAACGAGGGCAGACAGTTATTACATCGCGTCGATCTCAGGTCATCGTAGATGTCAGTCCGAACGATGATATTCCGCCTGGCATGGTCTGGCTGCCGATTCACAACGCGACAATTAACGAACTCACATTGTCTGCGGTCGACCCCCATTCTGCTGAACCGAACCTCAAACAATGTGCGGTAGCGCTGTTGGCGCCAGCGCGTCAAAAGATGGACACACCTCACGGTGCCGTCTCAAAGTGATATCTTGGTCTACTCCGATCAACTGCTGATTTGATATCGTTCTCTCGGTAATCCTTCAGTGTCGAAAGCATATGGTCTGACAGCCGATAAATATCCAACAGATTCTCTTTTGTATTACCTTCGGTTGAGCATTGTCGTCATCCTTGACGCAAGCAAATAGTGACCACAATCCGACAACGAAACATGATCACATCATGTGAAAATACATATCGATGAACAATGATGACGTATATTTCTTTACTTCGTGCAATTATTTGTCAGATTTAGATGAAAAAATAAATTTCTCTTCTCGCAAAGTTGAAACAAACGCTGTCAGCATAGGTTCTTTGCATTCCACAAATACTCTTCACTCAAATTGACTATTTGTCAATCAAATGGTTTATCAATTACTCATTGATGATGTATTCTTGTGGAAAATAACAAATACAAAAACAAAAGTCGAATTCATTCATGGAATGTAATCACCATGTCAGAGGAATCGCACATACAAGATGCAAAGCAGTCTAAATCATTGTCGTTGCGATCACATAATAAAAAACGTCAGTATGCAGGATATACCGATATCATGGGGTGTCTCAAATGAATAGTCCAATTAAAATGACGAAGTACCGAACGTTACTGCTCGCAACAGTCGGTTTCAATTTCTCGTTTCTGATTTGGTTTTCGTTCGCACCATTTACCGGACCGATGGCGGATGAGTTCGGTCTATCATTGGCGGAGATTGGTGTTTTGGCGAGCGCAGCGATTTGGCTGGCTCCATTTGGACGTATCCTCACGGGATGGCTCTCGGATCGGTTTGGCGCACCGACAATCTTCGCTATTGTCTTGGCGTACGTCGGAGTCTTCTCGATTTGGAGTGCGTTCGCCGAGTCGTATACTGTGTTCTTCATCACGCGATTAATCGTTGCCACAGCCGGTATCACGTTCGTGATTGGTATTCAGCATGTCTCCGAATGGTTTGATGCATCAGAACTTGGAACTGCTGAGGGAATCTACGCCGGTATCGGAAACGCCGGTGCAGCAGGTGGCGCGCTGATCCTCCCTCGGGTATTCTCGCCTGGATGGAGCGGTCCAATCTTCAACACAAACTGGCGGGCTGCGTTCTTTTATACTGGAATTGTGTCAATCGTGTTGGCAGGCGTTTACTACACCTTTGGTGAAGCCGCAAAAAGCAGTCAGAAACGTGCAGCGACCAAAAGCAAGGCAAGCCTGAAAGAGTGGATCTTCACCGCGACGCGGTACGGAACAGTGGTGCTTGCACTGGCGTATGTCATGACGTTTGGACTTGAATTATCAATGAACGGCTGGCTCGCTACGTATTACCGTGAAGGATTCAATACACAGAATCTTGTATTGGCTTCCACGTTTGCAGCGACATTCTCAGTTGCAGCTGGACTTCTCCGTCCGGTTGGCGGATATGTGAGCGATCTCCTCGCTCGAAAAGAACGAAACATAATTCCATTCTTTACTGGTCGTTATCGTGAACAGTGGACGTTTGTATCGTTGTGTTTCGTCGTGCTTGCCATGTTTGGAATGACCCTTGCGGGTCTGACCGGGCAAGTGCTCATCGCTGTCAGCGCAGGGTTCCTCGTTGGGATGGGCTGTGCGTTCTCAGAAGGAGCAATCTTCGCACAGGTACCCGCGATGTTTCCGGACAGTTCTGGTGCCGTCGCAGGCGTCGTCGGTGGAGTCGGGACTGTTGGGGGAATCGTCTATCCATTGGTGTACGCCGCGCCGTTGTTGCCAAATCTCCATACCGGATATTCCATTGTGGCTGTGTCGATGATCCCGATTGTGTTGCTAGCAGCGTGGGTCTTCCAGCCAACCGTTGCTGAGCGTGCGACCGATGACGGATTGGTTACCGGACGGGATTCTGGAGGGGTTGCTGACGATTAACTACATGTATATGATCCCATCGGAGCCTGTGTCGAAACGGTGATACTATCATCAGTCCACCTGATGTCAGTCTAACATATCGTGACCAGTCATGGTATTATTGCGAGCATGTTGAGTCGGTGAATCGCCTCGGAGTCACGCCCCGTAGCATCCGTCTTATAACTCAGTGAATGCGCTACGTTCGTTGTATCTGATGATTATTTAATATAAATGAGGCTCACCGAATACTAACATATCTCATCTGACGTCGAGTCAATCAGCGTCACCCCCTTGCTTGAACGGGGATTTCGCATAATATATCTGATATTCCGAATCACCGGTGTCAATATTCCTGACGCAATTATCGTGGACCTACAGTTTCATAAACAGTGAACTACTGACCCGGTGGATTACCAGGCTGTCGTCGATACTAGAGTGGAGTCTGAGTGCAAAAAGATGGGATTTCACCGAGAGAGACCGTTGGCTGGTAATTATATATCTCTAGACTTTCTGATATTGTATATTTCATTGTGAATATGAAGAGATTATCACAGGCACTGTTTCGTGAACCCGATGGACGGACCAAAGGGCTCTGTTTTGTAGGGGTGTCGCTTGGAGGCGTTCTTGTGTGGGTGTCTCTGAGCGTTACATTCGGTGAGTTCTTATCTCCATTTATTCTCTTTGTCTCTCTATCGTGTGGATTGGTGGGGATTGCCGAATCTCTGCCTGTATCTCGACGACAATTAGCAGGAATCCTCCGGGTAGGAGCCGTGAGCGTACAACTAGCAGTGCTACTGCATCTCACAATAGTTCCAGATTTTTATGTGTCGTGACTGCTTATCCCCGCCGAGAGCAGAGTCCGACACCGTGCTCGTCGATCAGCGTCATGGAGGAGAAGGTCCTCGATGGCGGCAGCCCGCTATACGGGCGACGGACGGGGGTGATCGATCTCCCGCCGCTGTCGATCGACGATGCAAGACAGTTTTATCCGGGCGACGACCCGGACACGACGATTCAGTCGTGGGGCGTCTTGGGGAGACACTCGCGATAATCGGCTCGCATTCGCCAACTGACTCGGTGACAGCGAATGGGAAACGTACCGATTCTTGGAGACAGGAATCTCCATCGATACGAGGTATACAAACGAGTCGCAACGCGTCTTCGACGAGAAGCTGACATCACGGTCGTGAACGCGGATCCAAGTCTGATGCGTTCGGTTCGTTTCGTGGCGACACTCGATTGTGCGGTCTTTTCTGATCACGATCTGGATGCTGACGACGCAGCGCTGGAATTCGAGTGACGTTGACGTTCACGTCCTGAGCGCGATGAGTTCCGCATCCAGTACAACGAACCGGGGACACAGTGATCATGCAGTTAGCATCAGAATGAAACCCACGAAAACTTGACCCCGAGTCACTTCCAAGTTAATTACGAAGAGTGGTCAGCACCGCACCGTGAATCTGCATCCTTCACAGATTCGAATCTGATTGCAATCCTCAAGACCGTGTCCCGAATCGCCCTGAAACCGCTCGACCAAGTCTGTATGATGATACGCGGTAGGTGTTTCACAGTACTCGCTCAGCATCGGCTCCTTCCTCGGACCCCTCATTTTTGTTAGTGTCGTCACTCACCAGCGTCTTCTGGTCATCGTCATACTGTGGGATGTATTCCGAACCACCGAACCTCCGAACCCCCGAACGAGCGTCGGTCTCAGATCGAGGGCGATCTAGAGTGGGTCATCGAGTCCGTCCCGAGGCTGTCGCCCGAACGTCGCTGGGTAGCCCGAACCGCTCGAAAAAGCCATGTCATGCCTCGATGTTCTGCTCACGAACGGCGAGAAAGGGTCGATAGTCGTTGCGACCGACGTGGTAGTCACCTTTCAGGCGTCGACTGCATCGATCCGGGTGGATGCGGACGACCAGTTTGACTCACGCCGCCCGACACTGGGATCCTATACTATGAGCAACGCGAGACCACTCACGATGACGACGCCCAGTACGATAGAGACAAGCCGACCAAGACGCTGCGTCCCTAAGAGCCATGCCAAAGCCGCCTTGACCAGCGTGTTTGCGATGGCTGCAATGACGATCCCCGTGGTTGCAACCTGCGTTGAAATCGTCCCCTCAGCAGCGAGTCTACTCAGTGTAATAGTCATTGCATCGACATCTGCCAGCCCAGAGAAGAATGCCATGGCGTACACACCCGACGTGCCAAGTAATTCGTGCGCATGCTCGGAGACGAGAAGCACAACCGCGAATACCACGCCAAACAGGAGCGCCGGTTGGAGTCGAAATGGATTTTTTAATTCTTCGGATTCGATTGTCTCATCGGACGTTGTTAGCCAGTACAACACTCCTGCAGCGACAATCCCAACGACACTCATGACACCCAATGGGATAGCGACACTCGGGAGTAACGTTGGATTGACGACCGCGACTTCAATGAGCGCTCGTGGGAACATCACAATAGACGCAGTGACAACTGCGAATGCGCAAACGTGGTACAACGTCTCATTTTCGACTGTTTTCTCAGCCATCGAAACTGTCGTTGCTGTTGAGGAAACAAATCCGCCGATAACGCCGGTTACAGCGATGCTCTGTTCAGGTTTGAGAAACTGTGCGAGTACGTACGCACCGAAGCCAAGTCCGGTGACGAACACGACCATTAACCAGATAAACCGTGGATTGAGCCCATAGAGACTGTCGAGTGGACGGTCTGGAAGCGCCGGGAGAACAACGAGGACAACCAGAATAAACTTCGCCGAAGCTAGACGCTCAGTCTCTTCGATCTGGTTGGCAAACTCATGGATTGGATCCTTAACCGAGAGGAGCACGGTCACAGTCCCGCCGACAATAATTGCAATGATGGCACCGGTCTCAGAATGCATGGTCATCGCTCCCAGTATTGTGGTGAGAAGTGCAGCCATCAACGTTGTCAGACCAATATCTTGTTCATACCAGACCTTCCCAGCGTACGCGACTGTGAGCGGGACGACAAGTGCGCTGACAGCAAGCGAAAGGATTCTGGGGAAGAATGCCGAGATGAGTGCTCCATAGAGCGCAAACAGCGGAAAGGTACGGCTCCCGGCGAATGTTCCACCAGACTCGCTTTGCTCTCGCTCCAATCCAATAAGCGCCGCGAGTCCCACACCGATGAGGAGTCGAAACAAAACCTCCGTGAGTGGATCGGTTACGGGAGTGACCATTCCGTACATATTCGATGAGATGAAGTCTTAAACTATGTGATAACCAAATCAGCGCAATCATATCCACGAAATCACTCTATACGGTTGGTCAGAACCTGCTTGGGACGCTCTTCAAACCTTTTTTATCGCACATCCTCGTGATTTCGCCATATCGTAGTGATGTCGTCTGGGACCCGACCCACTCAAGCCGGGAGAGAACCCGCGTCCGTGGCTGATCCCAGTCAACGAGGGCTTCGATGCCGCCAAAGAAGATGTACGCGAGAGCGTCGAAGGACATACCAAGCGGCTATAAAAATGCCACGGAGTGAAAGGCAGGACCGACCTATGAGCGATGAAGAGTTCGAGTCGATGCCCGAGTGTGGCTTTTTATTATCGGTGACCTCTGGTAGCCATCTACTCAGAGACAGAAGGCTGAACTCCCGATAGTCTGTTTCCTGGCTTGTGGGTGGCAATCAAAAACAGAACGAGGGCGGGCGATTCGAGCCAGAGACACCTATGAATTCCAATGATGATATGATCGAAGCTCTATGACATCCAGAGTCAACGCTGGAGGATACGGTATCTCGCGTATTTTATTATGATAGGGAAACAGATCTGCAATTAATCTCTCATAATATATTCGAGTTTTATTATAATAATGCCACTGAACAGTATGAAACGATATGATGAATCGCGTGTTGAACACATCACCGGCACTGCTGTTGTTATCGGTGGGAGCATGGCTGGTCTTTGTGCAGCCCGAGTGCTTGCCGGTATCTTTGACGACGTCATAGTCATTGAGCGAGATACGTTATCCGACGAAGCAGCAATCCGTGATGGGGCACCACAGACCAGCCAACCACATGCACTGCTCGAAGCTGGTCGAGCAACGCTTGAGGATCTCTTTCCGGGATTCACCCAGAGCGTTCGAGACGCTGGGGGACTCGCTCTCAACATGACGAGAGATATTGTCTGGTATGATAAGGGCGATACCGTCGAGGAAGCGGAAACCCCACTGTCAGCTCTTTATGCAAGTCGACCACTATTCGAACATATTGTCCGAAAAAAAGTGCGTAGTAAATCGAATATCTCCTTTCGAGATGGCTGTCACTTTATTACTTACACTCAGAATCGATCGGCTAATCAGATTACGGGCATCAAATTCAGAGATGAACAGGGTGAAGAAACAACGCTTGAATCGAAAATCACTGTTGATGCGAGTGGGCGAGCAAGCAAGACTCCATCGTGGCTTGCGAATAATGGGTATGCAAAGCCGGATGTTGACCGCGTGAATATTGATGTGACATACAGCACTGTCTGTATTTCGCGACCAACAGATGATCATCACGGTGTTCTCATCGCACCAGAGCCCGGGCGACCTCGCGGGGCAGCTATGCTTCCAATCGAGCAGAATCAATGGCAGATTCTCTTACAGGGGGTGCATGGTGAGAGGGCTCCTGTCGATACGGAGCGATTCATCAGCTGGGCTGCTCAGCTCCCAATTCAGGATCCTGTGCGTGAACTACGGGAGCAACAGTGGCTGACGGATATCCGTCGCTATCCGTTCCCTGCAAGCGTTCGACATAACTATCATACCCTTCATCGATTCCCAGATAGATTTGTGGTCATTGGCGATGCAGTTGCAAGTTTTAATCCAATTTATGGACAGGGAATGTCGGTCGCTGCGCTTGATAGTCTCGCAGTTCATCACGCACTGTCAGATGGCATCACTGGAGTGGGACCGCGAGTTTTTGATCTCATAAAGCCGGTTATACACGAGGCATGGCGAACAGCGGTTGGGAATGACTTCATATTTAATGAAACAACAGGTCCGAAACCATTCGCAACCGATCTGCTCAATACATACGCATCCCGGTTGGTCAAGAGAGCTCATGACGATGGGGTGCTGACAGAGGCGTTTTTACGTGTGTTCCGTCTCGAGCGGCAAGCAACCTCGTTATTACACCCGCGGATTTTGTGGCGAACGCTTCGTCCACACCTATGAGGATAACTGATCAAACGTCCATTCGTTCTGAGGTGAGTTAGCTTCCTGTTTCGGTGACTCCAGTACAGCGGTTATTGTCACAGTCACAGATTACTCTCCCCGGTATTTCGTTATCCAGTGGTGACCGTCCCGATATCCTAGCGTGATTAATGTCGACTCGATTCATACTGACCCGACTGATATTGACTTCTCTGTGACTGTCGTATCTCGTGTCGAGATTTCACTGTTAGTATTGTCAAATTACCAGTGTCCACAACTACGGTCTCGAGGCTTTCCTCGCTCGTGTCCTCGAAGGGGTCTCGACTGATGAACATGGATAAAGGGGAGTTCGTCGCTCACCGAAACATGTGTTCGAGGTGAAAGCGACGATAATAAGAAGCCAATAGTGGGTGACGAGTACTCAGAGCCACAACGAGATTCGAGGACCATATGCATTGAGACGGTCAGTCTCAACTTGTGTTTCTGTTTGGAAGTTGAGACTTCGTTCAGAGGAAGGTGTAACGCGTAAAAACCTGAGTGCTCGAAAGCGGCTACCGCAATTCTTTGACGAGAGCAGTAGTCGCGTTATCGACGATATCATCCGCCAGACGACCCTGCCAGAAGTCGATATCCTCGTAGTCAATGGATTGGACGCCCTACGGGACGATCCGACTCCCGTCCGGTGTCCCGCCACGAAGCCAGCTCTCCTCGGGAATGTCGATGAGTCCATCCATCCATGATTTCGACGTCAGCGTGAGCGCGATATACTGCTCACCGTGGAACGGACGACCTTCGTGGTTCGAAAGAATGAGCCAAGGTCGAGCGTCCTCGTCACCTTTGAACGGGTCATCGCCGTAGACGACATCGCCACGGTCAAAAATCGGTGTCTCTTCGTCCGTCACTGTTCATCCTCGACGCTCGGGTGGGGTTCCTGCGGTGCGTGCTCGCGCCACGCCTCCTTATCCTCTGTACCGAGTTTGTCGTTAAACAATGCGGTCGCCCGCTCGTACCCGCTGTATCCTTCGAGGCGCTCGGTGTCGTCAGTCACGACCCAGTACGTCGCCTTGTGTTCGACCAGATCGCGGTTCTTCAACCGTGAGAGCGCAGTACTCACCGCCCCCTCCTTAACGCCGATCTGAGAGGCAATTTCGCGCGGCTTGAACGCACGATCGTCGTTAGCGGCGAGAAATCCGAGGACCTGATCAGGGACCGAAAGATCCGTGAGCTCGTCCTCGGTCGTGTTCTCGAAGGTGTCTCGGTCGATGGACATCGTTGAAACGAGGTACGCCATCTGCTGTAAAGAGTGTTAGATATGAAATCTACGAAATTGCTGAAGATGAATCACTGTCCATCGCGAAGAAGTTCGAGAACTGTATGCATTGAGACGACCAGTCTCAACTACTGTTTCTATGTGAAAGTTGAGACTACAGAGGGTTTAGCGGTCTGTGATGCGTGAATTTGACCGATTCGGTCAGCGGGTACTGCCCCAGATGGCCCTCCAAGCGGCTATTCTTGTCACACACTCAACTATATGGACAAATTTTCGAGACTTCCAGCAGCGTAGCCACTCAGACGGCACGCTAACCCGAACAGAGCACCTCACTACCCGATTCCTGTCTCCTTCTTCAGCAGCGTCAGCGTGTTATCCGCTGTAATCAGCGGCGAATGTTCATACTCACCGGTCAACTCAACCTGTACCAGCAGATCGACTGCTCGCCAGATTGAGTACAGGAGACACGCGAACACGAAGTAGAAGAACCGTAGCCCGAAATTTTTCGACGTGGTCGCGACCATGATCCGCTTAATCGATCGATAGCTCGGCAGGATGACCCCGTTGGTGTCATCAGGCAGTGATCTGGGTGCCTGTGAAAAATGGGTAATAGTGGGTAAGACTGATATAGACGTGGGCAATAGTGGGTTACGAGATGAAAGTTGACGCTGACAAACTCCAGACGAACGAGACCGACGACCGGGGGCGGGTGTACCTCGGGACTGAGTACGCGAACAAGCGCGTCACAGTGGCTGTCGTCGAGGTTGAGTCCGAGACTCCCGACGAGGCGGAACTAGCCGCTGCGTATCGTGAGGCATCGGAAAGCGCCAGTGATCTTGCCGACGAGTGGGATGGGGTTTCGGACGAGGCGTGGTCGGGACTTGATGAATGAGCGACGACACCGAGATTCGGCGCGGTGATGTCGTTATCGTTCGACTCGATCCTGCCGAGGGGCACGAAATGCGGAAAACACGGCCTGCGGTAGTGGTCCAGAACGATGTCGGGAACAAGAACTCTAAGACCACAATCGTTGCACCTGCGACGGGAACGTACCGAAGCTATCCCTTTGAGGTACTCGTGGAAGCGTCGGACTCACCGTTCGAGAAAGACTCCTCTGTGCGGCTTGATCAAATTCGAGTCGTGTCTGTTGAGAAGCGAATCCATTCGGTGGCTGGCAGTCTCGCCGACTCGACAGTGGGCGAGATCGACGACGCGCTCAAAGTGAGTCTCGGACTCGACTGATTGAGGGATCCTTTGCGAAGAAATCAGTGTCAGATCCGTATGCATTGAGAAGCCCAGTCTCAACGACTGTTTCTGTATGAAAATTGAGATTACACCGGGTTTAGCGGGTCTGTGATGCATGATTTCGACCGAATCGACAAACAGAATCTGCTTCAGATCGCTTTCTGAACGGCCATTCGTGTTCCCCAGACAACCAATACAGGAGATTTCCGAGACTCCGGATAGTGTCGCCACTCAGGTGCTGGGCTATTACGGAAAGAGAATTCCGGTACTATCCGATCCCTGTCTCCTTCTTCACCAGTGTTAGCGTGTTATCAGCCGTCACGATCGGCGAGTGTTCGTACTCGCCGGTCAACTGTACCTGCACGATTGACATCCTCTCCGCCCTGAAGGGCGAAGATTCCATTGAACGGCATATCAACTCGTGATTCGGTGTTGAAATTCGCAGGAGTTGAAAGAACCCGTTTGCTGAATACGAAGTATGTACGTAGCACACGCCGATTTGAACCTCACTAATCGATCGATTCTTAATATCTTCAAAGTTAAGATTATTAACGCAAGTAACATAATACGATATAATTAAATGGTCTTTTCGTTCAACACCACTTACGAAGATTTAGATTCGGATCTGTATTGCAAAGTAGCCCCAAAAGATATTGATAATCCCGAAATTTTGGTTATTAATGACGGGCTCTGTGCTGATATTGGATTGGATACATCGGAACTTAATGCTACCATTCTAGCGGGTCAGGATCTCACAGAAGAATCAATCGCCCAGGCATATGCAGGCCACCAGTATGGAAGTTTTACTCTCTTGGGCGACGGGAGAGCGATGATACTCGGCGAACATGTCCACGAGGATAACAGATACGATATTCAACTGAAAGGATCTGGTCGAACGCCGTACTCCGGGAGAGGTGATGGCAACGCAACGGTCAGTTCAATGCTCAGAGAATATCTGTACTCATATGCGATGCAGAATCTAAACATCAAAACATCAAGAAGTTTGGCGGTCATCGAAACCGAGGAAACAGTCGAACGACGACGGACAGAACCTGGAGCTATCCTTGTTCGAGTGATGAACAGTCATATTCGATATGGGACTTTCCAGTATGTCGCAGCTCAGGTATCCAATGAACTACCACGATTCACCGACTATGTTATTGACCGGCATTATCCGGAATTAAACACAAAAGATCGGACATATCTAGAATTCTTCGATGCAGTCATGCAGTCATCGATTGAGATGGTCATTGACTGGCTACGTGTCGGATTCATTCATGGCGTCATGAACACGGACAATATGAG
>ERZ1034573.106-NODE-106-length-22170-cov-12.689984_pt1 | contig 22170 bp, 23 predicted proteins | sample MGYA00520641_ERZ1034573 | MGnify/ENA primary metagenome ERZ1034573 (study PRJEB33760, sample SAMEA4777724) | hypersaline lake metagenome | biome: hypersaline environment; feature: brines | place: Spain | collected 2014-08 | depth 0 m ...
CGGCCGCGTCATCACGATGAACGGGAAAAAGTACAAACAGTACCGCGGGATGGGCAGCGTCGGCGCGATGAAATCCGGCGGTGGCGACCGCTATCTCAAAGACGATGAGGACGGCGAGGAGTTCGTCCCTGAGGGTGTTGAGGCCGCGACGCCGTACAAGGGCACGCTTGCCTCTGAACTCCACCAGCTTGTTGGCGGGATGCGTTCGGGGATGGGCTACGTTGGCGCGGAAACGATCCCCGGCTTCAAGCAGCGCTCGGAGTTCATTCGGGTCTCTGCCGCCGGCCAAACCGAGGGGCACCCCCACGATGTGATGATCACCGACGAAGCCCCAAACTACAGCCCCGACGAGTAAACAAGCGCCGATCGGGCTGGAACGCGGCAGCCCGGTGATCGAGTAGCTGGTGGCCGGTGTGTGAACCTATGACCACTGAACCGCGGAGACGACGATTGTCCACGTGTCGACAGCATGCCCGTCGTCCGGGTGACCGATTGGGAGGCCGATGAACGACAATAGCGACGCCGAAGCCGGCGAGCTCACGCTTGCGTTCTCGGTGTCGGCAATCGAGCGGCTCGACTCACCGGGTGCGGTATTCGCGGATGCCCGAGCGTGGAGTGAATCGATCGGCATCATTGACGACGACGCTGAACGAATCACACAGATCGTCGCCGAGCATGATCTGCAGGATGATTTCGACATGCACGACCGCGATAGGTGGTTCGCACTCGAAGAGCTCTGTGAGACCACAACGACCCCACGACACGTCTATGTTGGCGCGAGCGACGACGACATGCGGGTCGCAACGATGTTTTGCTGGGAGTATGTCCGCGTCTCCGAGGCCGCCGAGCAGGCCGGGTGGACGCTTTCGTCACCTGAATCTGAACGCGGAGTTATCGGCCGGCTGCTGGCTCGGATCACCTCCATCGTCGAGTAGTGGCGGTTGCGTTCCTACTGGAACCCACGGCCAACGTCGTCGTCCTCGATGAGTTCGTCTAACTCCGTGTTCAGCAGCTCGTCCGCCTCAGCAAAGGTGTCGGAGAGATCCTCCAAGCGATCAGGTCGCTCACTGAGCTCGTACTCCATGGGGCCAAACGCCGGACTGTCGACAGCGTCCATGACATCCCGGAAAAACGCCTCCGAGGAGGTGTCGGCGTCGGCGTGGTGTTGCAGCGTCGATTCAAGCTGTGTGGCCATCGCCTCGGCGTCGGATTCGTCTTCGGGTGGCTGTTGCATCGCAAACCGACCGGGATCGTCGCCGCGGCGCGGCAGCAGTGGGTCGATCTCGTCGTCGATCTTGCGGGCGACTTGGGTGCCGACACCGCGGAGTTCGGTTGGGTTTTTTGCGTACGTCTTGAGGTGGAACACCCCGCTGTCGGGGTGGCCGAGATAGAAGTCCTCGCCGACGCCGGTGGCTCGCTGGCCGGCGATCGCTCGCCACCCCTCCGGGTCGTGGCTGCTGTCGCTGACCGTCGAAAGGATGTCCTGCCAATCGCGTATCTGCATACTCCCGTGTAAGGCCGCCTCCAGAAAGATAGTTGTGGACGCTACTGTCCAAGTGGTTTCATCTCACAGTGGGTCGCCAGCGCGTCTTCGAGCGTGTCGTAGGGCGGGAACGCCGGCCACTCGTCGGCAACCCAGGCGTACTGCACTGTCTGATCGGTGTCGATGAGGAAAACCGCCGGGCGCGGCTCCGCAATGCCGGTCATCCCATCGAGATCGTTGGCGATATCGTACTGTTCGGCGACCTCGTTGCCCGGATCGCTGAACAGCGGGGCGTCGATTCCGCGTTCCTCGATGAACGTCGTGTGCTCGTACGGCGTCGAGATCGAGAGCCCGACGATCGAGAGCTGGTATGAGCCCTCGAAATCGCGATCCCGAAGCTCATTCCAGATGTACGTCGCCGGGAACGCGCCGTCCATCGGATAACAGACGAGCAACAGCGGGTCGTCATCGAGCAACGACGACAACGACACATCCTCCCAGTAGTCATCGGTCACCAGCGGGCGCGTGAAATCGGGTGCCGTGTCGCCGGTGGTTGGATGGTCAGAATCCGGCAGCTCAATGATATCGAAATCGAGCTCCATTACTCAGCCCCTCCGTACGTTTTGTCGAGATACTCGACGATGTTACCGCTCTCCGACATGGTGACGCCGGTGTTTTCATCAACGATCGCGGGAACGGTTCGCGCGCCGCTGATTCGCTTGACTGCGTTGCGATCGGAGTGCATCGGCTCAACAAATCGGGAGGTGTAGCTGAGGTCGTACGCCGAGAGCTTGCGGACGACCCGTTCACAGAACGGACAGGCTTGGAGCCGATACAGCGTGATCGGTGTCGTATCGTCGGTATCGCTCATTGGCATTTATACAGTTGAGAATGGGGTAAAGATGTCGCTGTCGGTTGCGGGAAATCCCAACAGCGCGGTCATCGTCAGTGGTGGCGGTATGAGGGTTGCCTGGGACGTTGGTTGTCTCTCGCGTTCGATAGTAGCAATATGTGACGGTCAGAGCCGCCAAGAATACTAATGGTTATTAACAATCTGTGCGTTAGTTGTTATATGAGCGTTGTCAGCGTCTCGATGCCCGAAGAGCTGCTTGAACGAATCGACGAGTTTGCCGACGACCACGGCTACACCGGTCGCAGCGAGGTTGTCCGTGAAGCCAGCCGCACATTGCTGGGCGAGTTCGAGGACAAACGCCTCGAAGGCCGCGAACTGATGGGTGTCGTTACCGTGCTGTTTGATTATGAGACGACCAGTGTCGAGGAAAAAATGATGCATCTTCGACACGAACACGAAGGCATCGTTACCGCAAACTTCCATAGCCATGTCGGTGGCCACCACTGTATGGAACTGTTCGTGCTTGAGGGCTCCTTAGAGGAGATCTCGACGTTTGTCGGCAAGATTCGGGCGACAAAGGACACGCTGACAGTCGATTACTCCGTGCTGCCGGTTGATGAGTTCGGTCCGCTGGCCGATATGAGCTGAACAGGCCCACTCACCCGATCCGATCAGCCGACGACGAACCACGCGGCAACAACAACAAAACTGCCCGCAAGCGTGCTGGCAACAGCATGCGTCCGAAGCTGGTCAAGGAGGTGATGGGAGTTTTCTTCCAACGAGAGCACCTGATCGATCTCGCTGCCGGTCTCACATTTCGGGAGGAAATCCATGGCGATATGGAGAAAGATCCCGGCCGCAAAACCGAACACAACCGCGTTGATGATCGGCTGTTCGGGAATCGGCAGCACGGCAGTCGGGATCGCCGTGAGCCCGACGCCCGCCGCTGGAAGCAGGAGCACTGCCACCGGTCGTCCATCCCGCCGGAGCCGACGGGCCGCAGCATAGCCGGCCGGCCCTTTGTGTGAGACGATAGCGAGACCGAGCAGCAGGCCGAGCGACGGCATTGAGCCGTAGACGATCCCGATGATCGCCCCCGCCGACAGCGCGTGCACCGAGATCTGGGCGGCGGTGATATCCATCGAGAGATCAAGATGTGTCAGCCGGTGGCCGATCGTGTGGGCACTGTAGCCGAGAATCACACCGATTGCAAGTCCGATGCCACCGAACTGCGGGGTTCCAACCGACCCTGCAAGCCCGATCGCCTGTGGCACCAGAAACATCGCCGCGCTCATGATCATCGCGCCGCTGGCCAACCCATAGCCCCAGACGAGTCCGAAGGGGTCAGTTTCGTTCGCGCGACCGCCAAACCACGCGCCGCCGACCATCGCACCGCAGGCAACCCAGCCGATAACGACGACCTTCAACACGGAGTCGTCGATCCCGCCGATCCCATACCGGATCCCGCCGATCGCGACTGCCGAGAGGACAGCCAGCGCGCCGATAGACAGTGATCCGAGCCGTGAGCCACCGATAACAGAGTTATTAATTTTTGACTCTGAGTTAGTATTCACTACCATCGAAAACACCGCAGTTGCGAATAAACCCATCGGAACGTGACAACCGCTGTTTCGGGGCAGTTGACTCCGACAGCAAGCAGTTACGAGTCAAGCACCGTCACGTCACTGTTGGCGGCGGCTGAACAACAAGCCGGTGAGTCGTACTCACTCGATGACTCGTCGTCATCGTCCGGCTCGGAGTCGGCACTCGCGTCGTTGTCGTCACCTCGGTTTGCCGCCTCCGGGCCGATCTGCTTTCGGATCCATTCCGAAATCCCGTCGAGAACGTTTGTTTCCTTTGCCATGCACACATTTGGGCGTGTTCAAATAAAGCGATTGGGGGGAACCGACCCACCCGCACAGTGGATGAACCGCTAGTCCCCGCGCCCCGGTGGGGTACCAGCGAACACGACAGTTGACAGCACGTATTCCTCGCTGCGGAGTCGAAGCTGCTCTCTGAGTGCGCGGTACTGTATCCCATTGTGTGGGCGACTCCCGATATCAAGCTCTGTGGCGAGCAGTTGGGTATTTTGGATGACTGCGCCAGCTTCAAGCGCGGCGAGGAGATACCCCATCTCGCCGTAGCGGTCGGCTGATCGGCCCGGGAGTGCCGTGATCACGATGGCCGCAGCAACGGTGTCCGCAGACGTGATCCACGTCCAGTGCTCTTCGAGCCAGTCACTGTAGTCGCCCTCAGCAAGCTGTTCGAGTGCACCCGCTTCGCCGTTGTAGTGATATATCCCGGCGTCGATGTCAGGCGAATCAAGCACGATCGGATACAGCTCTAATGGATAACATGCTCCCCCGGAGGCGACAGGGCGGCGCGGCTCGCCATCGGCCTCACGGATCTCACCGTAGGTATACGTCAGCAGCGTCGCCAACTCGGTGGCGGTGATCGGCCGCCGCTCGGATTCCCCGTAGGATGCTCGCCGCTGGATGGCCGTCGGCACCGTCGCGGAGTCGGGTTGAGGGAGTGACACCTGTGGTGCCCGCTGGTACTGCTTATCTGCTGGCGACGACGATGCTTCCGAGGATGCCTCGGGTTCGAGTGCCGACCCCGAAACAAACGATGAGAGATTTTTGTGGTACAGTTCGTAGAGATACTCGAAGGTCACACTGTCATCGAAAGGCGGGTCAGTCATCGTTATGGGAACGGGTGTGGCACTGTGGTGAGCGCAGCGTCCGTGATGGGCGTGTCTCGATACCCCATGTCGACCGGGAGGCGCGACAGCCGGTCGCCGCCAAGATAGCGGAGGCGTTCGACGAGATACAGTGGTTGGAGCCGCGGCACAATAACCCGCTGAACAGTAACACCCACCGAGTCGACATCTCGGGTTGTGACATCGACAGCGTAGGCATCGTATCCGGTGGTAGTGACTGCTTCGACGAGATCGAGATCAGGCTGTTCGTCGACGGCGAACGCATCGAACGTCGTTGTTCGGTTGCTTTCGATCCAGAAATCCAGATCAGCGAGCCGGTCATGGTCGGCCCACAGCAGTGCGCGATCCACAAAGGAGTCGATTTCGCTGGGGTCAATCTCATCGGTTGAGCGGGTCGTCGATGACAACCGGTGGATCGTCGACAATCGCGTCTGCAGCACCTCTGATAACGCGCTTTCGAGTACCGCCATCGCCGTCGATCCAGCCGCGGCGGCAACGGTTACGGCCGGTCGCCGCGTCCGATCAACCAGCACCGCGATAGCAATCGGGACCCCGAAATCGGTTGTCGCATCTAGCAGCGTCAGTTCAAGCCCCTGTGCCGTGATGCGATCAACCAACCGGTGGATTCGTGGCGGGAGCGTCTCGGGGTCGATTACAGGCAACGCAGTCGCCGTGAGATAGTATATGATGAACGCGTCGCGTTCGAGACACTCCGCGAGGCCGTTGTGGATCGCCATCTCCCGATCGGAGCCAGCCGCAAGCCCCGTCGAGATCGGATTTCGGATGAATGGGTCTGCGGTCGGCGGATACGACAGATAGACCAACTGCGCCGGGATCTGTGTGGTCGCTCCCGAGCTGAGGTCGACACCGCCAGCCCATGCGAGTTCGTCATCGGTGCCGCAGAGGTCGGTGTCGTCGGCCATTGTGTCCCGCTGTGTAGGTGAGAAGTTGACGACCGCTGTCGGATCAAGCGCAGGCTCCGTGAGCTCATCGTAAGCAGCTGTTTGGAATGAACTGTTATCGTAGACACAGCCACAGTATCGCTCAATTGCCTCACCGTAGGTTGCAACGAGGGCCGCATCCTCGGTGAACGCAGCACCACCCTCGTCGTGAGGCATTGGGTTGCCGTCGGTAAATGGGGTGAAATCCTCTCGCTCAACGACGTAGCTCTCGATGGCTGGCTCGCCCGGCGGTACCGGAACCCGTCGAACACCAGTAATGATGCCTGTCGTTGGATCCTTGATCTGTTGCAGTCGTTCACGGTCGCTTGGGGCATCAGCAACTGTGGGGCTCTCAGTAGCCGGTAGCATGATCCCATCGGTAGCAGTCATCAGAACCGCTCCTGTCGAGACGACGCACTGTCGCAGACCTCACAGTGAGGGCTGGCAAAGACGCGTGGTGTTTCTCTGTGTCCCCCATAGTGGTCATAGACGACGAACTGGTCGTCAAGATAGCGGGGAAGCTGTGCAAGCAGCGCGCGAAACAGGAGTTCGGTGACGGTGTCGGTGTACGCTCGCATGTATGGAGGGGTGCCAGTGTCGGTCTCATCGAAGAGCTGGCCGCCTGCTTTGTTCGCATCGACGCGGGTGTATACACAGTTCAGACACCCACGGGCGTCCGCTGTGAGCACCGGCCCAAGCCGCCAGCCCGTTGCGGTGAGCCGCGTTTTAACAAGCGTTGCCGACGAGGTGACCCACGCCTCGTTGGCAGCTCTCCATGAGTCGCTTCGTTCGAGCTGTTCGCTCAGGAGGATCACGTCCGGATCGTCGGGAGGGCTCTGTCGATCAGTGGTAGACCGCTCGTTGACAGCTACCCCCGCAGCACGCAGTCGGTCATAGACCCCCGAAACAGGGTCGTGATCGCCGAACACCGTGACCGAGTGTGCTGACAACCGATCGGGAAGCGTCTGCTGGGTTGGTTGTGATATCGCTGGCAGGACTGGCTCAAGATAGCGCTCCCAACCCGCATCTGAGAGTCCGGCCGGCATCGCCTGTCCGTCGTATGCCAACTCAGCGTCATACAGGAGGTCGATCTGCTCAGGGTCGCTCTCGGGAACCTGCGCGATGAGGTCGCTGGCCGCTGTGGTACCGTCCATCGTTGCCAGCAGCGTACATATCGCTTCAAGCCCGCCTCCCTGTAGCGTCTTGGTCGCATGGGGTGTTCGAATCACCGCCTCGCCATCGTGGATCCCGTAGCTTGTTGGACTGTACGCCGCCGGGTATGTCTCCATTATCGCGTGATGGTGCTGAGAGTGTATAACGCTCGGGGTGAGGGGACAATCGTCGTCAGCGTCCGAGCGTCCAATAACGTGTAGAAAGACCAACAGTGGATACGCTACCCGGGCGTATCTGACTCACTATGCGACGATCAAACTAAGCCCGACTGTGGCTGGTACCAGCACAAACAGGTATCCGGCAGCTGCGATCGCCCATGCGATCCCGGTCTGTGCGCGACGGGTGTCATCCAGTCCCGTTGCTCGTGGCAGCGGAATGAGTATAAAAAATCCGACCATCAGGACGTATAGGACAACTGTTGTTCCAACGATGGTCGTCGCTGAGAGAACGCCCGTAAGCTGCTCTGCGACAAGGAGAAAATACGCAAATAGGAGGCCTGTGCCAAGCCCAGCGAGGTAGTGTACCACCGACGCGAGGCGAGACGGTGCGTCATCCACCGGTCGCTCGGTGAGTACACTTGCCGCGACAAACGGCGGGGTCATCCCCTCTGTCGTGTGGGCCATCAGTCGATCCATGCCGAGGACAGCAATCCCAGCCGCAACCAATCCGATCGGAAATCTGACCACCGGCGGTACCGTTGACAGTGCAGGAAGCATCTGGTACGCGGTTGGGACGCAATCGGCTTGAATTGATTTGTTACTCAGCGGAGTGCCGGCACAGTCTCGCTAGTTACGTCGAAACAGCAAATTCATCTATCGACCGTCCACGTCGGACAACCTGTTCGCTGATTATCAGCTTTTCTCTGCGGTCGAGCTGTGACCACTGCAGCGTTTCTGGCGGTGACTCCTCAAATGATTGAAATTGGTCGAGAACTGCCTCGTTAATGAACCGGCTGAATGAGCCACACCGCGAGCACTGAGTTTTGAGATGGGAGGTATCGAAACTCCGCGTGACCGCCCCTTCGAGACAGTCCAGACACCGGTATGATTGGTTCACACACAATTAGAGGGGTTTGAGACATGAATATCTGTGGCCCAGTTCAAACCGTCATTGTCACCGAACCAGCTGAGCTATTACATATAGCAAAATGAGATTTATGCGTTCGAAATCAGACAGCAGCCTGTGAGTGGAATACTTTATTTCATCTCAAAACCGAGTAAATATTCGCTTCGTAGGTTGATCTGACCTGGCCACCCCAGTTGTGGGTGTAGGTGTCGATGATATCGTCAGCTACGTCGCCGCGGAGGTATTTCACCACGCCGCGGTCACCGGTGCGATCTCGGAGGTGTGTTGTGAAGAAGTGCCGAAAGTAGTGAGGCGTCACGTTGTCGGCGGCATCGCCACCGGTGTCGTACCAGCCGGCGGCGTCGGCATGCTCGGTAACGATGTTTCGGACAGCCCGCGGCGTCAGTCGGTGTCCCCACTCACCGGCAGTGTAGACAAACAGCGGCTCCGCTGGCGACGGGCTGTCTGGCCTGATCGCCAGCCAGCGCTTGAGCACGCGCTGTAGTTCCTCGTCGACCGGGATCACCGTCGCCCGCTTGCGTTTATTTGAGGCTGTCCGCTCCTCGCCGTTGACCTCCTTGCCGACTGCGGGCTCGCTGTCGACGTACAGTGAGTTCGGTCGCGCTGTAAGCTGCGGTCGAGGACTGCTATCAAATGCGGCCTTCACCTCCTTGTCGTCGACGGCGAGATCACGCAGATCGAGGTTGCAGAGCTCACCCACCCGCATGCCGGTTTTGAGCAGTGTGACGATCAACGCCTGGTCAAGCGGATGATTGATATCGCCGACAAACGACCGCATCTGGTCAACACCGATCTCCCGTCGGGTGGGATCCTTCTCGATGGTTTCATCGAGTTCCTCGACGACAAGGGTCATTGGATTCGACTCGAAGACGCCGACCTGTGTCATATAGGCGTAAAACCGGTGCAGATAGGCGGCGTAGCTGGCGATGGTGCTATCGGTGACTGTCCCGCGAAGCGTGTGAACCCACGCCATACAGTCACGATGGGTTGCCTGTGAGGGCGTCAGTGGCTTGTCGCTTGGGTTTCGCTCCGGATCTGCCAGAAATGTCTCAAACCGCCGGAGTACCCGGCCGTAGGCGTCGCGTGTCCGCTCGGCTTTGCCGTGGTAGGTGAGATCCTCAAGAAAGTACGCGATCGGGTCGTCCGGATCGTCGGTGCCGACGGTCGTGCTCATGAGTCGATCGTTGTGTAGCCGCCGTTTCGACCACTGTACCGAATCTGATTGGTGGCCTGTAGTGACTCAAGACAGGCTTCGAGTCGCTCCTCGAAATCTGCCGATAGCGAGTCAACCAATTGTTCCCAGGACAGCGAGCCGTTCGATTCGAGGGCTTCGAGAACCTGCGTTTCGAGGTCGCCACCCCTGGGGTCTGCGGTGTTAGAATCGGGTTCCACAGTAGCACTTGATTCGAGTGTGAAATCATTCCGCCCAGCTTGCACCATCGTCCGAACAAACTCCGCCTGACTCATACCGAGCTCGTCGGCATGTTCCGTCCATTCGGTTTTTTGATTCGTCGACACGTAGGTAACGACACGTGCTCGGTCGTTCTTATCGTCAGTAGTCATAGAATGTGATACGTAAAACAACCACTTGAATCTACCCACACCATAGCTGATAAGGGATCTTATCCTCGCTTCTATATCTCTTATTCGTTCGTTTGTGTATATACGAGAGACGATAAAATATATTCTGCATATAGAACAGCCGAAAAGATTGTTCAGGCAATGTCGCGCTTAATTGCCCGGGGCTACCAAAGATTGTGAAGCTACCGTAGTTGGATGGCACTTCCTGCGTCGCTCATCCCTCGGTTCGTCGCCCCGCAGCATAGAGGACTCGGCCTCAGCAATAGTATAAGTACATGGTTAAGAGTCGAAATGTCTGTACATTCCGGTAGGACGCTTTGCCAGTGTGATCGCTTGGCAGTTCTCAGTGGCTCAAGGGAATTAGTATACTCGTGTGTTATTGGGAAGAACTGAAGTAACCAATCTGTTCCTAATTATAATCCGACCGGACGCCATTGGTGGGCAGTTCCGTTTCACCGCAGCATCGACGATAAGATAACCGAGCACGTGCGAGATATTCGGCTCGGCCACGGTCAGACTGTGCTTGATGTGATGTCGACCGGCACGGATCGCAGATGGCATTTACCTAGACCATTGTCCATTTGGGGTGACTCAGGAAACAAACTGACCGAAGGTGCGATACAGACGCCGTGATACATCTTGAACTGGGCGGCTCACAACGATGTATCCAGTGAGGACTACGCAGCAACAGCAAATGATCGGCGTCGACACGTCGAATGATAATATAATGTATGGCTGTTGGTGAGGCGTGTTTGAGCTAAGCCTCTCTGTAAACCCGCTAACGTATCATCACCACGTTGTCGAGATATCGGTTTCAGCAACAGTGCATATGTAGACATTTCGAGGAATGCGAGAGGTAACGTAATCGAATACGACCAGTCACCAACACGTAAATCGTATGCTGCTATACAAATATCTGAACGAGATTATCGAGATACCACTACCCAGAAACCGATCGACAACAACAGAACCCGAGAGGCGATTATTTGAGTCGTTCCTGCAAAAAGGAGGGATGAGCGGCGGTGACACCCTCGATACAAAGGATATCGTCGCTGATCACATCGCCAAGAGAGTCACCGTCTTGGGCCCGAACTTCGGCCATCAACATGTGATCGCCGGAGCAGCTGTACAGCGCTTCGACTGAGTCCAATGCTTTGAGATCACGCGTCGTCTCCACGTAGAGGTCACTGGCGACATCAACGCCGACCATTGCGATGCTTTGTGAGGAGAGCTTTTTTGGATCAACCTCGGCGGAGTAGCCAACGATCACCCCTTCCTCTTCGAGCTGCTGGATATACTTCCGTACCGTGGGTTTTGAAACATCGGCCCGATCGGCGATCTCGGCGTAGGAGGCCTGGGCATCATCCTCCAACACAGAGAGAATCCGGTCTTCGGTCGCTGTCGTGCTCATACCTAACCTTTTGTTCCAATAAAAAAATACCTTGCGAACCGAAAAAGCGATTTGGACTGCGTAAACGCCGCAGCGGGGCTATCGTGACAGTTACTTGTGTTTATCGAGGAAGAGATCGGCCGATCGCTCCCACTCGTAGGAGTCATCGAAGTATCGCTCGGCCAACGGCTCCTCGGGCATCTCGCCGATTGCACGCTTCTCTTGGCCGTAGGACGGACGGCTGTCGTCAACGTAGTAGCGACCGGTAAGCACCTTCCCCTCGTGGAGAGCGGTTTCGGTTTCGGCCATCATATCGGAGGCCTCACGCCGGTCGGTTTTATCGAACTCGTAATCGTCGGAGTCGTTGACATCGATGTACGGAACGTACTGCTTTGCGTCCTTGTTCCACGTCGGACACTGCGTGAGGAAGTCAACGTGCGCAAAGCCGTCGTGTTCCATCGCTTCAACGAGGATCTCCTTTGCCTGGTTGGGATTAACCGCGGCCGTCCGGGCGACGTAGGAGGCTCCGGCGTTCAGCGAGAGACTCAGTGGTCGAAGCGGCTCCTTCGCGCTCCCCGAGGGCTGTGTCTTCGATTTATGCCCTTTCGGGCTCGTCGGGGACGTCTGGCCCTTCGTCAGCCCGAAGATCTCGTTGTTGAACACGATGTAGGTCATATCGTGGTTCTCGCGGGCGGTGTGCATGAAGTGGTTGCCACCGATACCGTAGCCGTCGCCGTCACCGCCGGCGGCGATTACCTCGACGCCGGGATTGGTGACCTTTGCTGCTCGGGCGACCGGTAGCGAACGGCCGTGGATCGTGTGGAACCCGTAGCTGTCGAAGTAGCTGTTGAGCTTGCCGGAACAGCCGATTCCGGTACACAACAGCATCTCCTCGGGGGATCTTCCAAGCTCCTCGGCGGCCCCTTTCAGTGCCTTGAGGACACCGAAGTCACCACAGCCGGGACACCACGTTGCCTGCGGTTCGAGTTCCGGCGTGTAATCGTCTTGATCAGTTGGCTGTCCGTCACCGATTGCTGAGAATGCACTCATGATTAATCACCTGCTGCTGGAACGAATTTGGTTTCGGCACCGGAGAGCTCGCTGCCCTCGATGATCGTCGTTTTGAACCCCTCGACGATGTCGAGTGGCTCGAAGGGGTTGCCGTTGTACTTCAGAAGGCTCGACAGCTTCTCACCGTACTGGCCGAGCTCCTTCTGGGTCAACCCACGGAACTGTGCGGACGCGTTCATCTCGATGACAAGCACCTCGTCAACGCTCTCGATGAACTCGGTAACCTCCTCGACCGGGTAGGGGGCCATATCCGAGACACCGAGGGCCTTTGTCGAGTAGCCCTGCTCGTTGAGCATGTCGACAGCTTCCTCAACGGTGCCCTGCTGGCTGCCAAAGGTCATGAGACCGTAGGTGGCCTCATCCGGGCCGTAGTGGGTCTGATGGGTGTCGCCCTGTGAGGCGAGTTCCTCGTGAATCGCCTCAAGCTTCTGGGTTCGCCGATCCATCTGTGCGACACGGTTTGCTGTTGATTCGGCGATATGACCCTCTGGGGTGTGCTCGTTGCCGGTTGCAAGGAAGCGGCCACCCTTCTGGCCGGGGATCGACCGCGGACTGACGCCGTCTTCGACATCGTGTTGGAACCGACTGTACTTTCCGCTCTCGTCGTGGGGGGCCTCCTCAAGCTCCGCCTCGGTGAGCGTCGAGCCAAGCGAGGGGTTGGGTTCCTCGTCGAAATGCGAGGCCGGCAGACTGACGAGCTCGCCGCCGAGCTTCTGATCGTAGAGGACGATCGCCGGAATCTGGTACTCGTAGGCGATCTTGAACGCTTTGCGGGTCTGGGTGTAGGCTTCCTCGACTGTCCCGGGCGCGAAGACAACACGCTGGGAGTCGCCCTGAGAGGTATAGAGGACGTGTTCGAGATCCGCCTGTTCAGGTTTCGTCGGCATCCCGGTCGACGGGCCGGCCCGCATCGCCTCGATGAGGACGACCGGCGTTTCGGTCATCTCTGCGAGGCCGAGCGGTTCGCTCATCAGCGCGAAGCCGCCGCCGGAAGAGCCCGACATCGCCTTCGCACCGGCGTGACTCGCGCCGACAGCCAGTGCCGCGGCGGCGATCTCATCCTCAACCTGCTCGGAGATCCCACCGACCTTCGGCAGGTTCTGGCTCAGGATGGTGAAGACTTCAGTCCACGGGGTCATCGGATATCCGGAGATGAACCGACAGCCTTCGTCGAGGGAGCCGTAGGCGATGGCGTCGGAGCCAGACATAAGCACCTGTTCTTCGTCGTGGCTGCCCTCCGGCACCGTCACGTCGACGGCGTCGATATCGTACTCCTCAAGCATCATGTCGTGGGCTTGATTGAGGATATCGAGGTTGGGTTCGAGGATCTTGTCGGGCATCGCATCCGACATGAGCTCCTCGATCCAATGGAGGTCGATCCCGGCCAGCGCGCAGGTTACGCCGACGCCGGCGGTGTTGCGCATAACCTCACGGCCGACATCGCGGGCCATGTTGCGAAGGTCGATGTCGTAGACGTGCCAGTTGTTTTCCTCAACACGGGCGTCGAAGTCCTCGATCTCGGAGGCATCGAGCAGTCCCGAGTCGTAGACGATGACGCCACCCTCTCGAAGCTCATCGAGGTTCTCCGAGAGCGGTTTGATCTCCTCGTTGCCGTAGTAGGCATCCTCCTGTGGGTTGCGAGCGAAGGAGTCGCCCAGCGCCAGCAGGAAATTATAGCCGTCACCACGGGATTTGACCGGTTCCGCTGCGGCACGTACCTCGGTGTAGGTGTGGCCACCACGGATCCGGGAGGGATAGTGTCGGTGTGTGAATACGTCCAAGCCGGAACGCATCAGCGCTTTGGCAAAGTTCTGACTCGTTGAGGCGATCCCGTCGCCGGAGCCGCCGGCAATTCGCCAGATGAATTCGTTGTCAGTCATAGGTTGCTGTCACGGCCCCACTGGGCCACTAGTATGAATGGAATGCTAGCCCCGGGTAAAAGAGTTTGCTATGCATTAGCAAGGAAAGATAATTAAGAACCTATAATTGTGGATATTTGTGCATAAGCTAGCTGAATTCGGGATAGTTTACAATTTACAGACATGTCTTACCTGCCACTATGCGATCGGTAAGCCGGACGTCGTGATCACGCCGGCCTCTCTTCTCGGCGGCCGGAGCCTGTTGAATCGACGTGGCGAGATGAGTCGGTGAGAATCTCACTGCGACACAAATGACACTGCTCCGATACCATACTACATTTTACATGAAGGGCGTTACTGATAGCAGACAGATAGTTTCAGCCGTCGTTGATTACTCCATGTTGTCCGGGCTACGTGGGTGGTAATCGGTGTCGTACTCTCCCGACTGATCATCGAGCCGATCAGGGTTGATCCGGCCGTCCAGTAGCATGAAGTCCAGGATCGTCAGATTGAGCATCGCCTCAACGACCGGCACGGCCCGTGGCATCAACACGGGATCGTGGCGGCCAACCACCTGGACATCTTTGCGCTCGCCGGTCTCCCAGTCGGCGGTTGTCTGTTCTTTCGGGATGCTGGTTGGGGCGTGCCAGGTTGCCTCGCCGTAGATCGGTTCGCCGGTTGTGATCCCACCCTGGAGGCCGCCGTGGTCGTTGCCGACTGGCACCGGGTCGCCCTCGTCGCTGACGGTATCCGGGTGTGAGTCGCCGTCGTCGAACGCCCAGTCTTCGTTGCGGTTGCTGCCGCGCATCGTTCGGACGTCACGCCCCTTTCCGAACTGGAACGCCGTCGTCGCCGGAATCGAAAACATCGCCTGCCCGAGCCGCGAGGCGAAGGAGTCAAATCGTGGCGCGCCGAGACCACGGGGAACGCCGCGACACTCGAAGTAGATCGAGCCGCCGATGGAGTCACCTTCCTGCTGGTAGTCGTCGATCGCCTCCCGCATTTCCTCGGCGGTGTCGGGATGGGCACACCGTACCTCGTTGGTCTCGGTGTGTTCAAGCATCTGCTCAAAGCTGACTTCGGGAGCCTCGATATCGCCGACCTGGTTGACGTGAGCTTTGACCTGCACGTCGTACTCACTTTGTGCGAGCACCTGTTTGGCGACCGCGCCGGCGGCAACCCAGTTGACCGTCTCCCGCGCCGAGGAGCGACCGCCGCCACCCCAGTTCCGGGTGCCGAATTTCGCGGAGTAGGTGTAATCGCCGTGTGAGGGCCGTGGGGCGGTGACGAAGGGTTCGTACTTGCCCGAGCGGGCGTCCTTGTTCTCGATGACCATCCCGATCGGCGTACCGGTCGTGAAGCCCTCCTGTACCCCAGAGTTGATTACCACGTCATCGGGCTCCCCACGAGAGGTTGTAATCATCGACTGACCGGGCTTGCGACGGTCAAGATCCGCTTGTACCGCCTCGGCGTCGAGATCAACACCGGCTGGACAGCCGCTGATCGTCACGCCCATCGCCTTCCCGTGGCTCTCGCCGTACGTCGTCACCTGAAAGAGCCGACCGAACTGATTGCCGTTCATTACCGGTTTCTGGGCCCCGGAGCATTTGAACCTTGCAGTCCATCTGCGGGATCACTCCAACAGCGTGTCCCGAAGATCCGGAAGGCGGTCGCTGTTGGTTCGCCACACCCGGCGGGTGACACCACCGATCACGACCACCGTGACGCCGACGCCAACCAGATCACCGGCCGGAAAGATCGCTGCCACCCCAAGAACGACCGTGCCGACGATGAGGGCCGCCCAGAGATTCGGTCGCCCATCGTCACTCACCCGGTCTAACAGGACGATGCCGACAAGAAGCTGTCCGAGCGCGGTCGCAACAACCAATCCGATTACCCCGCCGACCAGCGGTACCAACACAAGAATGCCTACCTGTGGCGGCGCGCCACGCTCAGCGAGCCCCGCAGCCATGACGCCCGCGAGGAGATACCCACCCACGCCGGCGATGACCGCTCCGAGACCGAAGCCCACAGACCTGACCGGGTGCTGTCGTACCTCGTCGCCGACGGTTTGGATTCGCTCACCGGCAGTAGAGACTAACATCGCCCCCACAAACAGCGTAACCGACAGATAGCTGATCGCGACGATGATGCTGACAACGATGTCGCCGACCGCAACGAGATCCGCGGGCTGTGGGATTCCGTCAACCCCCACCGAAAGCGGTGTCAGTACAACAGCCCGAACCATACAGATCACAGAACGACCGACGGCAAAAGCCTGCGGGGGTTACTCGGTTCGATCGACCTCGGCACCCAGCGACGACAGTGCCGCAAAGAAGTTCGGGAACGAGACGGCAACGTGTTCGGCACCGCTGATCGTCGTCGACCCGGTTGCAGCGAGGGCAGCAACCGCCAGCGACATGATCACACGGTGGTCGTGGTACCCCTCAACCGAAGCCCCCTCAAGCGTTGACTCCCCGCCGTGGATCGTCAGCGTGGCCTGATCTTCGGTGACCGCGGCCCCCATCGTTTCGAGTTCCGTGGCCATCGCGCTCACCCGATCAGTCTCCTTGTAGCGAACGTGTTCGCAGTTGTCGATGACGGTATCGCCGTCGGCAACCGCCCCAAGCACGGCGATCGTCGGCAACAGATCCGGCGTGTTGCCCACGTCGATTGTCGTCCCCGACAACGGCGCGGCACCGACGGTGATCGTTCCCGCGTCCGTGTCCCACGTGATATCGGCACCCATACGACTGAGCACGTCAACGATAGCACTGTCACCTTGCGCACTCGGCTGGGCCCCCTCGACAACCACGGACTCGCCGTCAGCCGCGGCGACCGCCCCCGCGGCCAACAGATACGACATCGAGGAAAAATCACCGGGGACGTGATACTCGCCGTTCGCTGGCGCATACTGCTGGCCGCCGTCGACGACAAACCCGTCGGCACCAGCCGATCGAACGCCACCCTCACCGGTCGTTCCGACCGGCTCGGCTGTCACGCCGAAGTCCTCGAGCACTTCCAGCGTGATGTCGACGTAGGGGGCTGATTTGAGCTCGGTCGTCAGCGTAAGCTCGATCCCCTCGTTGGTGACCGCACCGGCCATCAGCAACGCCGAAATGTACTGTGAAGAGACGTCGCCGGGGATTGTGACCGTCCCGCCGGGAAGCGATCCACCGACGACCAGCGGCGCTTGTCCGTTGCCGCGGGTGCTTTCGGCGCGAACGTCTAACTCCGACAGTGCGGTCAAAAGCGGGCCCTGTGGCCGGGAGCGCAGCGAGTCGTCACCGGTCAACACTGTCAGCCCGTCGCCGAGGGCGGCCGTTGCGGTGACCAGCCGCATTGTCGTTCCGCTATTGGCACAGTCGATGACATCGTCGGGCACATAGGGGGTACCGTCAAAGCCGGTGATCTCAAGGGCGTTTCCGTCGGCGACGGGTGTAACATCGCCACCGAAGGCGGTGACCGCCCGCTGGGTTGCCCGCGGGTCGGCACTGTCAAGTGGATTGTAAACGGTCGCCCCGTCGCTGTAGCCGGCCGCCAAGATCGCTCGGTGGGTGTAGCTTTTCGAGGGGGGTGCACGCGCCGTCCCTGAGACGGTCGACGGCGAGATGTGAGCGTCCATACCGGCGAATACGACCACGGGGGTATCAGCCTACCGGAGCAACACGACACACCCCGTGATGGGCGCAGTTGCAACCCGATTACTCGTGTTCGTCGGAGGACGTGGCTGCCGCGGTGTTTGCATCGTCGCCCTCCAGATCGGTGTCGGCGTCAGCCGGTGTCTCGGCCGCACTGTCGTCGGTCGCCATCGGCTCACCAGCCACGTTGCTATCCGCCGTGTTTGCGGTATCGCCGCTTGTATCGCCGTTTTCGTGCTGTGCCTCCGGCTCGTGAAACTCGAACGGTTGGTCGCTGTCGTCGTCAGTTGCCCCCTCATCGGCGCTGATCGTCGTCGCCCCATCAGTCGATGTTGCCGTGTCGACCACGGCCGTTTCGTCGTTCTGCCCGCGCTGATAGGCGACCGCCCGCTTCTGGAGTTCGTCTACTCTGGAGACATCAGTTACATTCGAAAACAGCACGGTGGCTGTGATCTTGCCGGCGTTCGGGAGCGGTTCATCGCCAGCCAGCACCTCGACGGTTCCTGTCTCTTCTTCAAGCAGGTAGCGACCGGTTTCAAACCCTTTTCTGGAGATAGCTGATGGTGGCCCCGAAAGGATCACCAACACCCGATCGGTGGATTCGATATCACACGGAAGCGTCAGCTTCGAGTTCAGCGCGCTGCGAACGAGTCGCTTGATCGTTGCCGCATCTGTTTGCGTATCGGGGGTCTCCTCTGCCAAGCCCAACAGTTGCATCAGTCGGGCAAACAGCCCCTCGTCGCTGGTGTCGACCTCGATTGTCGCATGGCCGACCGAGGAGAGCCCGCCGACAGCCAGCGTTCGCATCACGTCGGCCGGATCGATCCGCATCTCCGAAACCGTTGCCGGCTCTGATTCCCCGGCCGCAAACAGTGAGAGCATCCGGGTCGCAACCATCTCGTTGATCTCGTCGTACTGCTCGGTAAGTGGCTGCGTACCCCGTGCCCACGCCTCATTATCGACAGGGAGCACCGCATCAGCCAGCGGCACACAGGTTCGGATCGCTCGCGCGGCCGTGTGTGCGCGCTCATCTGATTCATCGGCTGCCGGCAACGCGCCGAGTACGTACACCGGGATCTCGTAGATGCTTTTGAGCTCCGCTAAGAGGACGCTGCCGACCCCACAGCCGGTGCCGCCACCCAAGCCGGCAACGATCATCGCCGCATCGACCTCGGTGTCGTCGACGAGGTCAAGCGCGCGACGGATCTCGGGGAGTTCGTCGTCAGCAACTTCCGCACCAAGCTCCGGGTCGCCGGCAACGCCCGGTGAGCGGTCTCTGTCGGTCGCGCTGGCGGTGTCGGTATCCGGGCCGTCGTCAGCCGGTTCGACATACTGATTGACCGCCGAATGCGTGTCGCCGATCAGGATCTGTCGCTCTTCGGGGAGGGCGTCGGTCTCGCCGAAGGCCTCGGCGGCGGTGTTGAACGCCAGCACGTTGCCGTCGGTGAAGTTCCGGCCGGTCTCGACTTCCGCCTGCAGCAGCTTGTCGACCAGCCGGGTGCCCGCGTCGCCGACCCCGAACAGCGACAGCTTCATACACGCCCCTCCGGAGCGGCTTTGTCGGTCGTCGCCCGCGAGGTGCGGTTAGACGATCGGGTCGAGATCATTGTCATCGTCGGTGATCAGCGACTCGATCTCCTCTTCGCGGACTGCTTCCTGCTGTTGGATCGTGTCTTGGGCGTCGACAGCCTGATCCTGGATCTCGTTAATCCGGGGGGTGTCGGTCACGTTCGACAGCAGCACAACGGCCGCGAGGGTATCCGAGTCGGTTCGTGGGTCGTCGCCGGCGAGCACGTCGACCGTTTCGGTCTCCTGTTCGAGCCAATCGCGGGCGGATTCGACACCCTTTCGGGAGATCTCCCCGGGTGGCCCGGCGAAGATGATCAGCGCACGCTCGGCGCTGGCCACGCCACAGGGAACGGTCAATCGAGAGTTGACCGCGCGCCGAACGAGGCCTTTGATCTTCGCCGCGTCGGTTGATTCCATATTCGAGACCTCCTCCTCACTGAACCGTGAGAGCAGCCCATCGTCGGGGGTATCGACGCCGGTCGAGGCGTAGCCGATCGAGGAGACGCCGCCGACCTCCATGGTGCGCATGATATCACTGGAGTCCATGGCGTTTTCACCAACCTCGCTTTCGTCGACCTCGCCGGCCGCAAGCAGCGTGACGATGCGGGTTGCCAGCTCGCGGTTCATCTCCTCGTAGCCCTCCTCGATGGTCTGGCCGCGGGATCGCCAGGCGTCGTTGTCGAAGGCGATGAAGTTGTCAACTTTGTTGACAAACGACTGCAGCGATCGTGCGGCGTTGAGCGCGGGGCGGCCACCCTCGTATTCGCCCGGCAGCATCCCAAGGCCGTACACCGGCTCGTCGTACATCTTCTGGAGTTCCTCGATGACGACCGGGGCGGCCCCGCTGCCCGTCCCGCCGCCGAGCCCAGCAGCGACGAGGATCGCGTCGACCTCGTGGATCTCCACATCGTCGAAGATGCGACGGATATCGTCGATCTCTGTCTGTGCCACCTCCGCGCCGATGGCGGCGTCGCCGCCGACGCCGTGGCCCTTCGCCTTCTTGTGGGTCTCACCGATCAACAGTCGGCGGTCTTCGGGGACGTGTTCCGGCTTGGCCAGATCAGTTCGTGCGGTATTGATCACAAGCGTGTGCCGGCAGAGATCTCGCCCGGTTGCCTGCTCGAACTCGACCATCCGGTCGATCACCTTGCTGCCGGCGTTGCCCACGCCGATCGTTGCCAGTTTCATCGTTGACTCTGCTGAAGCCGACTAGATAGTACTGAAACCATACGTTGGTGGGTGAATGGACTCTGGGTTTATTAACCTATGTCAGACTCGGCGAGATGAATGGCACACCCTTCGGGTGTTGTCTCCCACCCTTCGATCGGCTATTTCCGGTCGATGGCGTCGGTCACGGCCGCTCAGACGAATGTTCCGGCGATCTAAAGCTTCAAACCCGGTCGACCGATAGACAGCGTATCATGGTTTCAGACGAACTTCGCAAGGAAGCCCACAATCTCGACGTCACGGTCTGGGTCGGCAAACACGGCATCGAGTCGGTGACCGATGAGTTGGCCGATCAGCTACAGAATCGCCGCCTCGTGAAGGTGAAGTTTCTCCGTGCCGCTCGTGGAAGTGACGATACCGAGACGCTGGCAACCGAGTTGGCCGACGCCGTCGACGCGGATCTCATCGAAACCCGCGGCAACACGGCCGTATTGAACTAAGCGACGATCGATCAGCCGACCTCGTCCCAACGGGAGGCGAGCGCGATCCCGAAGGTGAAAACGATCAGCCCGATCGCCGCCTGTCTGGCCACAGTGCCGATCTCCCCGTTGAGCAGCCCAACCACACCACGGACGAGAAGCACACTGGTGACGAGCACCACGAGTACGAGCACGATGTGACGAGTCTCCATATGCGTACTGCGTCGTTCTATCGGAATAGTAGTGCACTTTAGTAACAATTGTGGTTCAAGTATCTAAGCAGCGTTATCCTGGTCTGAATGAGAACGTAGAAAACAGGCGTTTTAGTCGATCAAACTAGTGCTTGTCTGGAGTGTGTGATAAATGGAGAGACACACTTAACTAATCGAGTGTAAAACGCACAATTGTACATCGGAGTGAGACTCCGGGGTCAGTCATCATGGATCCAGTCATCGCCAGTCGGGCCCAGTTCGCCCTCACCACGATGGTGCATATCATCTTTCCCGTGATGAGTATGGGGTTAGCCCCCTTCCTCATCTACTTCACGTGGAAGGATATCCGAACTGCCGAGCCCGTCTACGAACAGTTGCGTCGGTTTTGGACCAAGATCTTCGCCATCTCCTTCGTTGTCGGTACTGTCACCGGCATCGTCCTCGAATTCGAGTTCGGGACGAACTTCGCGGCCTTCTCGACGGCCGCCGGTGAGCTGTTCGGCGGCCCACTCGCCGTCGAAGGGATGATGGCGTTCATGCTTGAAGCCACGTTCCTCGGCATCTTCGTCTTCGGCCGCGACCGCGTCGGCGACAAGCTCTATTTCATCTCTAGTGTCGCCGTCGGTCTTGGCACGTGGCTCTCGGCGGTCTGGATTCTGATCGCCAACTCCTGGATGCAGACACCCCGTGGCTACGAACTCGCCACCGAAGGCGGCCAAACGGTCGTCCATCTGGTTGATCCGATCGCGGCGTACGCCAACCCGCGATTCAGCTACATGTTCGTCCACATGCAGAACGCCGCCGTCGAGTCGGTCGCACTGTTCATGGCCGGTGTCGCCGCCTACTATGTGATGCGGCACCACGTCTGGGGGTTCGAACACGAGAACATCGACTTCTGGGAGACAACGCTGAAGATCGCGCTGATCGCGCTGTTGATCACCGCACC
>ERZ1034573.107-NODE-107-length-21933-cov-9.054484_pt1 | contig 21933 bp, 18 predicted proteins | sample MGYA00520641_ERZ1034573 | MGnify/ENA primary metagenome ERZ1034573 (study PRJEB33760, sample SAMEA4777724) | hypersaline lake metagenome | biome: hypersaline environment; feature: brines | place: Spain | collected 2014-08 | depth 0 m ...
GACTGCGTCTGCCGGGGATTCGCCGCGGAACGTGCCGTATAATTAAGCCCCGTCGTCCGGTGTGTTGCGAGCGGAGACGAACTCGATGACCGACTCGACAGGGTCCGACGCCACGACGCCCGCCCGGAGCGACGAGGGGTCTCCCGCGGCCGATCCTCCGGCATCCGCCCCCGCGGTCGCTATCGTCGTCCTGACGTGGGAAAACTACGAGGAAACCGCCGACTGTCTCGATTCGCTCCGGTCGGTGAACTACGACAACTACCGCGTCATCGTCGTCGACAACGGCTCCGAGGACGGCTCCATCGACCGATTACGACGGGAGTACGGCTGGTGTGAGTTCCTCATCAACGACGATAACCTCGGGTTCGCCCGGGGCAACAACGTCGGCATCTCGCACGCACTCGACACGGGGACGGACTACGTGCTGCTCCTCAACGACGACACCGTCGTGCAGTCGGGGTTCCTGAATCCGCTGGTCGACACGATGAAGCGGTACGACCGTGTCGCCGCCGTCGGTGGTGTGAACCTCCTCCCGGGCTCCGGGCGGATCCACAACGCGGGCTACGTCTTCCACCCGTGGCTCGCGGCAAAGGGCGAACTGCTCCGGGAACCGGTGTCCGACGACCCGTATCCGGTCGACTTCGTCCAGTCCTGTCTGATCCTGCTGAACCCGGCGTTCCTGGAGGAAATCGGGCTGTTGAACGAGCGGTACTTCATCGGGATGGACGACGTCGATCTCGCTTGGAAAGCGTGGGCGAGGGGGTGGAAGGTGCTGGTGACGCCCGACTCCCGGATCACCCACCGCGTCGGCGAGACAGCGTCGAAGTCGCCGTTCAGCATCTACCACAAGACCCGGAACAAGTTGCAGTTCGCCGAGGAGAACCTCTCGCCCGCCAGACGGCTCCCGCTGTATTTGTCGCTCCTCGCGTACCGAGTCCTGCAGTCGATCCGGTGGACGGTCTCCGGAGACCGGCAGGCCGTCCGGGCGACGGTACTCGGCGCGCTCGACCACGTCAGGGGCGCCGCGTTCCGAGATCCCGACGAGGTCACCGGCACGTAGCGAGAACGGCCGGCGTCGCTCCACGCCTACCGAGAGCGATCGCACCCTCCCGGTCCAGGCACGCATCGAGAGCGGCCAGCCTCACTCCGCGTGTAGCGCTTCGACCACCGCGTCGTAATCCGTCATAAGCGAGTCCCAGGAGTGGTCGGCGGCGATCTTTCCGCCCGACTCCCCGAGCCGCCGTCGAAGCGCCGGCGAGCCTCGAAGCTGCTCGATCGCTCTCACGAACCCCTCGGCGTCGTCTCGGACGAGCACGTCCCGGTCCGGCTCCACGGACAACCCCTGGATCCCGACGGTCGTTGAGACGACCGGGAGTTCAGCCGCGAAGTAGTCGAGCATCTTCAGTTTGGTCCCGGACCCAGTCGTCAGAGGACAGAGGGCAGCGTCGGCGAGGTGCAGCGCCCCGGAGAGCTCCTCGACGTATCCGGGGGCGTACACGTTGTCTCTGTTCACCGACGGAGGATTCCGACCGAGGAGGAGGAAGTTGACCCCCGGCAGCGCGAGTGCGAGATCGTCGACGATACACCGCGCCGCCCGACGGTTCGGCGCGTAGTCGTACGACCCGAGGAAGACACAGATGAACCCGTCGTCGGAGATGTTACACTCGCGGGCGGCGGCAGCCGGATCTCCCCCCTGATTTATCCGCTCGTAGTCACACCCGTTAGGAATAACGAAGGTGTCGGTAGCCGACTCGACATCGAACTGTTGCCGGTCTTCCTCCGACTGAAACACGGTCACGTCGGCGGCGTCGATCGCGTTCGTCTCGAACTCCCGGAAGTTCGCGACGAGGCGGCGGCGGAGGACCGACGGAACTCCCCGCTCCTGCAGGTATCCTTCGAGCATTTTGTAGTCGGCATTATGTTTGTTCGACAAGAGCTTCGCGTCGTGTGACGCCGCGAGTCTGGTAGCCGCGTCGGTGACTTGCGGGAATTCACACACGACGATATCGAAGGAGACCGCAGTACGCTCTACGGGGTCGACCACCGCGTCCGCAAGAGTTTCTCTGAGTGGATGTCGAGTCGACAGCACGAACAGGCCGGTCCAGAGTTCGTCCCAGACGGGCTGATACGTGAAAAGCGGGCTCGTCACGTCGATAAGTTCTATATCCTCGTCGGGCCGCTGCTCACCGGGAGGAGCAGCGATCCACAGGTCCCCGAGCGTGCTCAGTTTCTGTGCGGTCTTCCAGAGTCGAACCTCCGCTCCGTTCTTGGGCGGGTACATCGATGTTCGACTCAGTTGGAGGATTTTCATAGCGCAGTGGTCGGAGTCGCTGTCGCCAGTTGTACGCGGTCCTCGCGGATCGATAGCCGGGAGTATGCCGGGCGAGCGAACCACCAGGGACGGGCCGTCGTCGGTTCATCGGGGGGAGGAGCGCACTACTTGTAAGTATTCGTCGCGTACCCCGGCTGGTGCGGCTCAATCATCGGTCGGTGAGAAGGCGCGGACAGCAGCATGGTCACTGCAACAACTCCTCAAACACCGCCGCTTCGCGCTTATCGACGAAAATAACGGGTTTTATTAGTCGCCTCAAGTTCAGTTTGAAACCCGTGATTACCGAGGACTGAAGAAATGTCACGGTCGCGCCATTCCGTTGGTTAGCAAGTCCGTCGTCGATGTGTCGGCGATCTTCGCCGTGCGGAAATCGACGTTACCGTGGAGGTCCAAGTCAAGCGGCGTCCCTACGACGACACGCAGTCGATCACTCCCAAGCGGTTCCGAGTCGTCGGCGTCCGTGATGAGGACGGCGACAACGGCTACGGCTGTACATCACAAACCTGCCACACACGGAGTTCAGTTTGGCTGAAGTGAGTGTCCTGTACCATGCTCGGTGGAGCGTGGAGTTGCTGTTCCGAGAGCTGAAGTCACGATGTGAGCTAGGCTCGTTTCAGACTGAGAAGCCGTACATCGTCCGGATTCAGGTGTTGGCGGCTCTGCTGACGCTGGTGGTCAGCAGAGCCATCTTGCGTGTATTCGTCGATTACGCTGACGACCGTGAGACGGCGCAACGTTTCCACCGAAACGCCGGGCGACGGTCTTCCGGTCGATCGCCCAGCTTGTGCTGGTGGATATCGCAGGAGCAGGCGGCTACCCGCCGCCGAATCTGTCCGAGTCCCTCTATCGTGAAGCGCGGTAACCAGCTCATCTCGGGTGACGCTGCTCGGGGTGAATACAGAGCTATACAGCGGTTTCCGAGCTTAACCGAATACCAATGGTGGGCGGAGCGAGCCGGGGTTCTCGACGACATGGGGAGCGAGGCCACCGCGATTGCGAGCCCCCGTGACGCTCGGAGTCAGGACCGATCGCTTGCAGTTCTCTCAACCCGTGCCATAGCTGCGGCTGTCCGCGTGACAAAGCGGGAGAAAGCTGAGACGTGCCGCGTTGACGTGGTCCGGTCGACCGCAGGGTCGGTACACGCGGAGAGCGACGAAGTCGCCCGGCGTCGGGTGCAGGCGTGTGTTTATTCGAGGTTCTTCAGTCGCTCGTCAAGCGTTTTGATGTCCTCTTCGATGTCCTTGAAGTTCTCGTTCAGCGGAACGTTCCAGTTCAGCGTCCCCTGAGACGGCGTATTGTACCCGCCGAGAGCGTTGGTATCGGTGGAGCCGTCAGTCGTGTCGTCAGTCCCGCTATCAGTCTCAAGTGTCGCTGCAACACGTTCCTGCCAGCGCTTGCTCCCTTCCGGCAACCGCGACTTATCCCTCGGCCAGATGGTGTGTTTCGGATTGTCTATGCCGCCGTTCCAGTAGGTCTGGAACGCCACGTCGTGGCTCTCGATCCAGTCGAAGAACCGATCGATGAAGATCGGGTTGTCGATCCCTCCGTTGTGCTTGTACGCGTCGGACGCCATCCCCCATTCACGGAACCCCATGTCCGAATTCCGTTCGTTGGCGAAGGTGTTCCACATCTCCAACACCGGTTCGTGGTGGTCATTCCACACCTCCTTCCGTTGTTCGTCAGTGACCTTGTCGGGGTCGTCGGGATAGATGGAGTTTGAATTGTCGTAGACCGACGGCGTAACGATCGGCGGGTCCTCCCCGCTCGGCCAGTGCTGCGAATCCACCGGCCAGGCCTCCGGTGCGATCCCCTGCCTGTTACTGGAGGGGGCGAAACAGAAAGTAAAGTTGGCCCCGTCGACGGACTGCATCGCACTGACGAGGCGGGCGTAGCCATCCGCGTAGTTCTGTGGGTCGCTGGGATACCGTTTCGACCACGAGAGGTTGAACTCGTGGTTGGGCGTAATGATCGTATCCTCCAGCCCGAGACTCACCAGTTCCTTTGCGAACGAACGGTAGCGGTCGCTCAGATCGCCGCGCGATGCCGGGCCGTAATCACTAGGTGGGTCGCCGCTAAACTTGTAGGTAGTGAGCAAACGGCGATCGCTTTCGCCGAACGTCTTCTGGAGCGACTGTTTGGTGTTCTGAGCCCCCGCACCAGGCGCCCAGGTGATACCGGCCGCGTCGAACATACCGAGGGTGTACGTCGTCGAGACAAGATCGATCTGTTGGCCGTCAAACCAGCTGTTTTCGAACTGTTCTAAATGATCTTCGCTGATGATGTATATTCCGTGTTTCATGCTTTCGAACTCTGTAGAAGGTTCCTTCCGTCCACTGTTCGGCGGGCCGAATGGCTCTCAGCCCATCTCGGTAGGCCGTTATTGGGTCGTGCCATGCGACAACGGCTATAGGACGCTCATAATTAACGGTAGTTATGTATTACCTACTGTAGGATTACTTATAAGTGTCCTGTTGAGACCACAGACAGGCAATTTACTTACCAGATATCAAAACGTATGTAACTACCTACTGCCAGTCTCAGCAGGCTCGCGCTCTTCAGGAGAGCCGGTAAGATACTATTACCGTTTGAGTCCGTACAGTTTGTATTGTCTTAATTACAGCCGGGATGGTAAGATAGACCTATGCGCCCAGTCCGCCCGTGCGTAGCAAGAAAATCAGAGGCCGAGTGTGAGGAAACGTGGCGGTAGTAGGTACGTCCGGACTCCGCTCGGAGATACTCGGTTGAGTGCTCACGCGACAGCTGCTGTCTCGGCGGAAGCACTCGGTGCGGTTTCGCGCTTCAGTTTCCACCGCTACGGCACATTCGATGTAGAATATAAACTGCACTGATATCCGAGGCGTTCGATCCTCCGGTAGCACGGAAGTCCACTTCCGAAACGGCTGCAAGCTAAGACCCACGTGGCGGCGTAAAAGACATCTTGAGGATCACAGACCGATTCCGAGCGGTACTAACCGGTGGAGACGTCGGCCCTATCAGGTGGCTTGAAATACCTCCGACCGTCGTGCTTCGGGTATTCCCCAGCGGCGAACCGCGAGGAGCTGTTGCGATCCGCAATCATTCCGACCTCACCGGTCGTGTAGACCTTGTTTTCGTTGGCGATAAGACCGTCCAGCCAGCGCTCGGAGACAACTAGCGTCACTAAGGACCTCCGTTCTGGAATCAAGCGGACACTGTGATCGTCCCACCGTTGCCGGTACATCAGCAACTCCTCGTCGGACCTGATGGTTTCGTTTTCTATTACGAACGACTCCGATTCGGCACCGTATCGTGACAGACCGATAGTGGTATGCCAGTCTGTGCTAACGCTGGCGTCGTTCTGTCGCATAAATTCGCTTGAGAGCCGGAAGCTCTCCATTTCGGCCTCGGTGAAATCCTTCTGTGGTTCGGGTACCGTCTGTCGCTCCCAGAGGTCGGGTCCGGAGTGCAGCGCATAGAGGTCATCCGCTGCAACAGCCGGTCCTGCGGTCGACAGCAGCACAAAGACGAGTATCCCAGGTAACGCCTGTCTCATTCGGGAGGCGGTCAAAATCCGATAGAGTCCAATTCCGAGAACGAATGCGGTGAACAGGCCGAGTGGCAACTGGGCCCTCGTAATTCCGTAGAGATCTATCGGCAACCGTATCATAAAGATCGATCCGAGAAGGCCCATAATGATCGGTCCGCCTGCACGCCGATATTCGCTCGACTTACTAAGCAAAACGATCGTGCTGAAAGCGAGTACAGCGACGAGCGTAATATAGTATACGCCGCCGGGGCTGAACAGGCTTATAAGCGCATCGCTGATCGTCGGGTCAGGGATTCGGCTCCCAAGCGATACGATTCTGGCACCTGCACCGCTACTGCTCGCCGCCTCAGCACTGGTAGTCACGTCAACGAAGGCGTGAATCAGGGTCAGATAGAATACGTCGTTGTACAACCAGTACGTAACGCTGCCAACTATCAGCAGTGCCAGCGGTACCACCTGTGGCTGGGCAACACGTACAGCTCCGGAGATCCGGTTCACCACAATCGGACTAACCGTCAATACCAGTATGATCGGTACGAAGAAGACGATAGAGAGGTGATGGGTGAACCACACAGCCACGACAATCGGTGATGACAGCACCAGGCCCCTCAGATACCGTCGTGGCCCTGCTGAGCTGTATTTGAATGCGGCTGCGACAATCACGGAGATCAGAGCCACTGCGAGCGATTGCGGATAAAAATACACGCTGTAGCGGTGTATCGGACCGAGCATAGTCACTCCCAGAGCAACACAGATCGGTATGAGATCATCATCAAATAGTGCCTGCGCGAGGAGGTATATTGCGAGGACGACGACAAGATAGCTACAGATTCCCGTCACTACTAGCGAATGGTACGGCGAGAGGCCAGTAAGGAGACTGACTGAGCCCACCAACGTCTGAAGCCCCGGGAAGAAATGGTACAACGAGTTTTGCGGGATCGTCCTCCAGGTACCAGTCGTAACGATGAGATCCGTATAGTGGACGTGTTTCGGTATGTCGCCTCGACCGAAGTAGAAATCGGTGGCCAGTACTTTCGTCACGAGATCCAACGAAAACAGCGACAGTATCTGCGGGAGGATGTGCTTCGGTGATGGCTTCTCGTACGTCTGAATCATAACCATCCCGTACCCGACAGGGAGAGCCAGCAACAGAACGAACGTTCGGGCGGTTGAGACACCGATCCCCGAGACGAGAGGAACTCCCCCAACGACTATCAGAGAACAGAGGCTGATGAAATAGACTGACGTGCGCAGCGGCAGACTGTACGATTTGAGTCCAGTAATTGATCGTCCCTTCGTGGTCGTCCTGCTGTTATGATCGTAGACGATTAACGCAATCAGCAGTCCAATAAACACGTATCCACTCTTAATCCCTACTACCGGACCAAGCGTCAAGGAAGTGAGTAGCGATACGACTGACGCCAACAGAAGCGAGGCTGGGAGCAGGTAGGGAGCAAACCGTTGCCAGTGGGCAACAGTAGCCGGGACTCGACTCATCATTCTGCGCTGATGTTTACCAGCTATTAGTAAAGGAGAAAGTGTAATAGTTAGGTGCTATATTCCGTGGACATCCGGGGCACTATTCCCAAGAGGATTGGGGGTCTGGCGGAACTGCCGCGACAGGCCCTCACTGTTCCGGACAGGACCGTACTCGTCGAAGGCGGGTGGACGGATCGCCACCTCAACGACCTGGTGGCCCTGTTGTGCACTTACACTGCGAGTCCCCGTGAGATAGCACACTGTCCGGTGGCGCCAGGCGGGACTTACGGCCCGGTTTTGCCAAGCTCGGAGTGGCACCCCCCTGCATCGGAACCTGTCTCAACCGCTGGTCACCAGAGCTGGGGTGCTGTAGGAACGACTTTAGAAGTCGTTCGTTGGCACCGCTGTCCGTACCACCACCCGGCTTCGACAGTTCACTCGGATCCGGCGTCCTCGTCTAAATTGGGATAACCGATACCAACTAACCACCGGTACCTGATCCGATCGGTACTCAACCGAACTGTGTTTTGAACTCTTCTGAAGCGTCCGGATTCAGGGGGTACTGAGTGGTAGCGTACAGTGGTTCCGGGCCGACGTAATGTGGACCAGCGACGAAACTCCAGACGTTGTGCCACCCAACGACGTCGGAGTTTGCCGACATCCACGCGGCGATGTTTGCGAAGAAATTTGGATTATCGCCCCCGCCGGCGTCGTTCCAACTGCGGGCAGTGATACCGTATTCAGGGAGCGTGAAGGTTTTGTCGTGATCCCTCGCAAACTCGGCCCACCAGTTCAGGCCGAACTTTTCGGTTACGATTTTTTCCCAGTGTTGCTCACGGCAGGCTTCGATCGATCTACCGTCGCACTGATTGTGGTATATTCGTCCTGAATCGTACACCGTCGGACCGATCATATCTACCCACTCGTCTCCGGGATACGCAGTCGTCGGATCATCCATCTGCTCTCGGCCGTTACTCGGAGCCCATATGTAGCTGAAGTCCGACCCTTCGGCAGAATTCATTGCGCTGACCACCCGTTTCCAAGCTTCGACGAACGTGCCCGGCCGGTTGACTGCACCGTCTGACGACCACCGTCCGTTGAACTCGTGTCCGATCCGGAGAACTGCATCCGCCATTCCGTTGTCGACCAAGTTCCGACCGAAATTACGGTGTTGTTCGGTGTGTTCCCCCGCGGCAACAGCCGACAGTGTCGAGACAGACGGCGGGAACATCTTTGCGGTCACCACGATGTCTCGTTCCGCTATGATCGGGCCTATCGGCGCCTCAAGCGGGACACTCTCGATGCGATAATCGTCCCAGCTGTCCCTCGGGAGGATGATCGAATAAAAGTCCACAGTCCGTCCGAGCCACTCTTCCCAGGGTGCCAGCGCGGAGTCGTCGCCGAGATAGACCCCGATCCCGACACTGTTCTCCGGTGACTCGGCTGTAGTTTTCGTTTCAGCCGAGTCGTCGTCGGTCGAGAAACAACCCGAGAGTAAACCCGACCCGAAGACCGTTGCAGCCGATAGTGTTTTGATGAAATGTCGCCTGTTGCTGTTGTCCATGTGTGGAGGGTTGGTGTACGTGTGAGTAGCTTCGCAGGTAGGTAATCGAATCAAGCTTGTCCAGGGTATTAGTAATAAGACGCAGATGGCCTGTTTCGATGTTCTTAATTCTCCCGTTGTTTATTTACCATACAATAGAACGTGTTATTATAAAACCAAATCACATCGAGTACTGGGGGGCTGCTTTCCCCGGAGCTGTTCACTTATACCCCAGATTCTCCAACCGGCTTTGTACGTGATTACTCACCGTCCGAACTTCGTCTCCCCCCGGCCACGGTGGGAGTCTACGCATCAGTTCGGCCTCAACGTCATCCGGTAGTTGGACGACGGTTTCACTTGGGATCTCGAATCCGAGCGTTGTATCATCGCCCTTTGAGTGAATTAGTTTGTACTCCGAGTTGTACACGGCCTTTTTTTCATATCCGTACCTCGACCCTTCGGTCAGCAGTGTCCGCTGAGCGGGAAGGGGCTCACAGTGCGAGTGCCCGGTGATCCTATCCGGAACGTCGATGGATCTGTCGGAAAGTAATGTGGGCAAGATGTCGATAGTAGTGCAGTTTTCGCTCGCGAACTCCACGCCTTTGTACAGGAGTGGAACCTTCGAGACCGACTCGTACGGCGTCCCCCCGTGGCCGACGGAGTAAGCCGGCCGAGAGTCGTAGAAATTCGCAGCATCCAGTTCCGGATGTTCCCACAGTGCTTCCCCGTGATCACTGGTTACGACGACCGCCGGGTCGGCGTGTAACTTGTCGTCTAGACGGCTCAGCAACTGTGAAATCTGAGCATCTACATACTTAGCTGACGCTCGGTACAGGCGCCGCTTGTGCTCTTGGAAGTACCGTGCACTGTCTCCTTTCCAGTTATCGACGTAACCCCCCCAACCAGTTATCCCCTCTATGCTATCGTCTACGTCGTACTCTTGCCAGTATTTCGATGGAGGGTCGGTGGGTTCGTGGGGATCCGCAAGGTGGATATACGAGAACGTGCTGTCAGTGATGTTACTGTCCAGCCACGCTTCGTAGTCCGTTAGGATTCGTTCTGCATCAGCGTCGTTGTACACCCTGTGCGTTTCGAACCGCCCGCCCGCTGCGAGAAACGGCATGAGGAACCCGAAGGCGCCATACGTGTTGTATCCCGCACTGGCGAAGTGTTCGGGTAGGGTATGCGCCGTCGATTTGGGCGGGAGATATATTTCCTCGGTCCCGACATTGTCCGGGTCGTCATTCTGTCGGATCGCACCGTGGTCGTTGGGATACAATCCAGTTAGTATCGAACTGACAGCAGGATACGTCCACGGTGAGGGCGCTACGGCTGCGGATTTCCCGAATTCATTTAATTCCGGCGTGTCGTCGGGATTTACTGTATCGTACCGGAGTGCGTCGACGACGATCAAAAGAATGTGATCGTTGCCGGAGGTCTGTACTCCGTGGTCGGGGAGCTCCCGCTTGCTATACTCGACATCCGCCCGTTTCTGATGAAAGAGGCTGTTCGGAATTATCTTTCCTAGGAACCTGTTGAGGAAATTGCCTGTCCCGAGCCGAGAGTAGATTCCGAGTCCCTTTCGTACAGTCTGCTTCATAAGATCGTCTCCGTATCGACGTTACCGGTACGCTTGGAACGATACGTTACTGCTGTAACCCCGGACCGAGTCGTTTTCCGACAGTCGAAGTCGACTCTCACCGCAATCGCCGTCTCAGTTGGCCGGGAGGTAGACCTCAGTGTCCGGTCCGCCAGTGTCTGTGGAGCGGTGCTGGGCGTGTCGGAATCAGATCGGATCATTTGTATCCGAGTTCCTCAAGTCGCTGTTGTACCGCGTCCGCCGCGCTTGCCTGGTCAGTAAATACCCGGGTCAGCAGATCCTCGTCTCGCTTGTACGCGTCCAACTTCTCCGACACGGTTTGCCGACCGGGATTCGAGCGATCCGCTATCGGGTCCTGTTCCGTTGGATCCTCTACCAGGTCGTAGAACTCAGTACCCATCTTGTTCCCTTCCGGATCGTACGCTTCTATGAGTTTTGCCGTGGGGGTGCGCAGCCCGATGTAAACCTGCTCTCGGCCGTGAGAGTGGTTTATCATTAGACTCTCTCGTGGCTCACCATCGTGGGGTTCACCGGCCCACCCGTCCGGGATGTCGGTGTTTACCCACGTAGCAATCGTCGGGGCGATGTCGAGCTGTCTGATCGTCGAGCCGTCCGTCCCGGCATCCGGACGCTTGACGAACAACGGGACTCTCACACACTCCTCGTACAGCCGAGCGTGACCGATGTTGCCGTGGTAGAGTTCTTCCCCGTGATCGGCCATCACGACGACGATCGCGTCGTCCGGGAGAAACTCCATCACCGCCTGTAGCTGGTCGTCGAGCCGCCCGACGCACTCCCAGTAGAGGTCCCTGATCGTATCCAGCACGTACTCGGGCGCATCCATTCTCTGCCGGGAGTACTGGACGATCGAGTAGTAGCTTTTCAACAGCCCGACTGCAGCACCGCGCCGAAGTCCCGGATAGTACGGCGCGTGGGTGTCCATAAGGTGCATCCACAGGAACCGGGGTGAATCGCCCCCGACGAACCAGCCCCGTGCGCGGCTGGCTATCTCCGATGCAGTCACTCTGGACTCCAGTGTGAGGAGGTTCCGGAGCCGATCGAACTCCGTATACTCCGACCGGTTTTCGTCCTCGTTTTGACTGCGCATCCCGTCGTTCCAGAACTCGTCGAACTGCGCCGACCATTTGCCGAGAAACGGGTTCGAGGCGAGGAAGGCACCCGTCTCGTAGCCCCGTCTCGACAGAAGCTCCGGTAACGTTACGATGCTGTCGTCGAGAAGATCCGGATCGTCCGTCCGGTAGGCCTCGTAGGAGTATTGCGACGCGAGTATCGTCGGGAACACCCCGTTAGTCGCGGCAGCCTGACAGACAGCCTCGTGTCTCCGGAAGTCCGTGGTCAGCCCCTGGAGGTGTGGCATCTCCGACGGGGCGTCGTGCCGCCAACAATCGATGGTCAACAGGACAACGTCCGGGTTATCCGACTCATTGGTCTTTGATTGGCGCATCTGCGACTATGCTATGTCCGATACCTGTTTTGGGGTGGTTTGGTTCATTGGAGGCTACATAGAGAAACCGCTGGTGAATGGAATAGTATTACTCACCTTACGGTGCGACAGTACGTTCCTGCAAGGAGCGTTGCGTTACTCTGCCGGCCACGACGGGGGCACCCACCGCGGTGACGCCGTCTCGTCACCGCGTGTGAGACGCATCTGATGCGGTGCTGGCAGCCGAACGGCGGACCGCCTAGTTCGCCCCGGAACGTATAGACGGTTTCGACGTCGCTAGTCAATAAGGCTCGCAATATTAACACAGCTACAGGTGAATGGCCGGATTAAGTGTATGAGATTATTTGAACTATTGAAAAAAAAGGGGCTGGTCACAACCGCCGAAATCTGTAAGGCCTACATCTTCGACGAACTGCACAAACAGTATCTCGATCGACGGGAGAACGTCTCCGTACACGGATCAGCGGAAGTCCACGCAAATAGCCAATTCGGAGCTAACGGTTCGATTGTGATTGCTTCGGACTGCCGTATTCGAAGACACGCAATACTCGCTCCATCGGGCGGGAGTATCGAGGTCGGTGAAAACTCGCTCGTGAACGCGTTCTCGATGCTCCTCGGAGCCGGGTCGATTCGGATCGGCACGGACGTCTTGATCGGTCCGCACACGGTAATTACCGCGTCTAATCATACGTTCAGCGATCCCGATACCTCGATCGTCCGGCAGGAAATATCGAAGGAAGGAATCGACATCCACGACGACGTATGGATCGGTGCGAACTGTACGATCCTGGACGGTGTGACACTCGGTGAAGGTGCCGTCGTTGCTGCCGGAAGCGTCGTAATGGAGTCGGTCCCGGAGTACGCCGTCGTTGCTGGGGCGCCCGCCAAACAGGTCAAGACGAGGGAGTGAGTCCCACCGCTCGGCGGGTGCGATCCGGTGCGGACTCCCAATCTACCCGCAGGTAGGACTGGAGATCTCCCCTCGCGGGTGGGGCCGATTGCAGACGGAACCGGTGGCGGCTTCGGTAATGAAGTCAGTACCTGGGACGGTGCCGGGTAGGAACCTAATATAAAAGAGGGATCTCAGTGGGTACGCTTACAGAGAATGGTATGGGTGGATTTGAGTAACGTTTCCGATTCCGCGAGCCAGTTTCTGAAGGACGTAAGTGCATACTCCGTTGCAGGGTTCATCCCTGCAATCTTGAACATCGCGGCACTAGTTATCTTTACGCGGATATTCTCCCCGGCCGCGTTCGGTCGTCATTCCATCGCAATTGCGCTAGGTGGGATCGGTAGCACCCTCCTGTACGGATGGCTGAACAAGTCCATAATTCGCTTCGCACCCGAGATGGACGAAAAGAAGGTCATCGGGACCGTGTATGCTGTCGTCATCGGTATCAACGTCGCACTCATCGCCGTTACTGGGAGTATCTATTTCCTCGCCGGGGACTGGCTGGGCAAGTACCAGCCGTTCTACGTCGTGACCGTGGTGTATCTGATGGTACAGGGGGCGTTCCATCCGATGATCGCACTCCTTAGAGCGACGCTGAAGTCCAAGGTCGTTACCCTGTTTATGATCGTCAGAGCCGTTTTGATGCTCGCAATTTCGGTGCTGATCGTTCTGTTCATTTACGACCACATCTCCGGGTGGATCTGGGGCCGGGTTATCGGGATCAGCATCGGAATCATCCTGATCGTCGCGATCTCGGATGCGCTCAGAGCGATGCCTCGAATCGATCGAAGTACCCTGGCCAGAATATTTGGCTACGGGGTTCCGATGGTGGGCTGGATAATGGGGGACCCGCTGTTGAACCAGGCGGATCGGTTCCTGATCGAATTTCTCAAGGGCAGCGCAACCGTCGGTATCTACGTCTCAAACTATAGCCTGGCTGATCGGGGGATGCGCCTAGCGATGATCCCGCTGATCGATGCGATTCAGCCGATTATCATCAACAGGTGGAACGGTGACAACGTCGAGGAGGTCGAAAGGGTGTTGAGACAGTTCACCAAGTACTTCTTGATCCTCTCTGTCCCCGCATTGGTCCTTCTAGGAGCGCTTAGCAGACCGTTGAGTACGGTTTTTCTCGGGCAGGAGTTTCACGAAGGGTTCGTCGTAATCCCGATAGTTGGTGCGGGCGTCTTTGTATGGTCGCTCTCGAACCTCGGGCAGATCGGGTTGGAGATCCGGGAGCGGACCGCTCTGATGTCCCGAGGACTGCTCGTGTGTGTAGTTTTCAACATCATTGCCAACATCCCGCTCATCATCGCGTACGGGTACGTGGGTGCGGCAGTCGGGACGCTCCTCAGTTACGGCGCGTACAGCGTGTTCGTGTTCTGGTCGTCACGTGACCGCATAGAGTGGGACTTGCCGGTCCGGACAATCGGAAGCGTCTTTTTTGCGGGGAGCGTTATAGCAGCTATCCCGCTGTTTCTGTACCTCACAGGTCGATATACGTTGGTTCGAATGGTCGTGTTGGTCGCGTTCCTGCCGTTCATATATGCCGGTATACTCTATCAGTTGGACGAGATTACGAGGGACAATATCGCACAACTCAAGCAGTTCGTCTGAGGCCCCCACGAGTAACGTCGTGGGATCGGGACTCCGTTTCCAGCCTCTACCGGATCCTCCGAGAAAGCGTAACCATCTTGCACGGCTGTCGAAGTTGTAACACCCGACGGTGTGGAACACCGATAGCACGATGACTGTTACCGTCCCTACGCGTCTCCGGGTCAACACCGTCAACCGGGATGGATCAGCAGTCGTTGATCCGAGGGGGGAGGGATCACACCCCTGCTACCTCGGTGTATTGATTCTTCCCAATTGCAGGCGGATGAATGCGACTACGAACGCCGTCACCGGACGTCCATACGGTCGATCGGGGAGTCTACACGCAGTACAGAGGCAGAGAGTGCTCGAATCAGACACGGTCGACATCCGACAGATCGTCGCGGAGCGTCCCCGAACGTGGTCGGTACCACCACTGGCCCCACGGCCACGACGGCTACCGGACTGTCTCCGATCGAAACGGAACCACGTATCTCGTCGACGTGGCAACGCAGTCGCACCTACGGGCCCACAGGTCACCGACAGCCCGCAACACACCGGCGACGTGCGTGACGAGACGAACCGTTTTGCAGCAGCTCGGGGAGTTGACGGACGCGCAGCGCCGGGAGACGACGACCGTCGACGCGCTCGTATCGGCGCTTGGCGCCGACAAGCAGACGCTCACAGAATATATCGACGCGCTGGTGGCGCGTGTACTTACACCGTTCGTATCGGTTCAGAGGCTAAGCAGACGGCTACCTGAACTCGTAGAGGAAAGAGGAGGTCGATACAACTCTCCTCGGATGTAATTACGTCGCTGTTGATTTCGCTGTTTCCGTCCAGTATGATCGACAACCTCGCGCGTGAGCGCGAAGCCGTCGTGAGAGGGCGCAAGCTCGACGTCCGTGTACTGGTTTGGACGATGTTCGTGTGCTACGCCGTCGGCGGCGAAGCCCGTTCTATCGCTGCGTATCGCCGTACGTACAACCGCTATCGGCCAGAGTCTCGTCACCTCCAGCTTCTACGACCGATCCTCCGAACGACTGGAGCAACTCCTGCGCGACCTCTTTGACCACACCGCCGAGGAGGTCGCTGTCCCGCACACTCTCGCTCCAGCCTTCGACCGATTCCGCGACGTCGTCGCCGACGCCACGGTGGTGCGGTTGATTCGGGCCTCTCAGCGTTCCCTGCGACGCATCCCGGCGTCTCCGGGCTCAAGCTCTGTCTCGTCCACGGCGTCACTACCCAGTCGGTAATCGCGCGGGCGATCACCGACGGGCGAACTCACGAGAGCACCCTGTTCAAGACCGGTTCGTGGCTGCGTGGACTGTTCCTGCTGGATCTCGCCTTTTTAATCACCGCCGCTTCGCGCTGATCGACGGGAACGACGGCTTCTTTGTCAGCAGCTGAAGCGGAGTGCGAATCCACTGATCGTTCGAGAACTGCGGGAATGTCGCGGGCGCGCCATTCCGCTGGAAGGCAAGCGGGTATTCAATGTCATCGGTGAGCTGTGCAGGGAGTACATCGGCGTTAAGATCGAGTTCGCTTCCAGCGACGTGGTACAACGAGCGAAGATCATGGGACAGCAAGCGGTACCGAGTCGTCGGCGTCCTCATCACGGACGCCGACGACGGCTGTCGATTGTACATCACGGACTTGCCGAACGGTGAATTCAGCCCGAAGCAGGTAGCGACGCTGTACCGTGCACGGTGGGTTGTCGAGTTGTTGTTCCGTGAGCTGAAGTCGCAGTATGGCCTGGGAAGATTCCAGACGAAGAATGGACACATCGTCCGGATTCAGGTAACTTCGGCTCTGCCGACGCTGGTGGTGAGCAGAGCCATCCTTCGGCTGTTCGTCGATCGTGCCCACGAACTGGGTGACGAGTGCGTGTTTCCCACCGAACGCTGGGCGTACGACCGAAGATCGTCGCCCATCGAGTCCCCTCGGAGATCGTCGTGTCGATCAGCTACAAACCGAACCTCCCAACACGTGGTATCAGGAGGGGAGACAACCATCTCCCTCACGGCTGACTCTACTTGAGGAGGTGAATGCAGCGCTGTATGCTGGTGTCACGTCTTAACCGAATACGAATGCCCCCATATGTAACCACCTGGGGAAACCGATAAATAAAATCCGGGACGATCCAAGAATAAAAACCAAGTTTCAATTTCGAGGCTAGCAAGATTACGGAGCCACTATTTGTCTGGCTGGAGCCGAATTATTGCTTGTGATAGACAGCAGACGCGGTCCTGAACATTCTTTCTTTATTGGTTCCACACGGAATCGATATTTTCGACGAGGAGTGGGACGTGCTCGTGATCCCCGACACGTGTAGAGCCGACGCGATGGACGAGATGGCCTCCAGGTATGATCTCGTTGCGTCCGGAACGTCGGTATGGTCGCGGGGAAGCGCGACAAGAGAGTGGGCCCCGCACACGTTCACTCGGTCCAACCTATAGGAGATACGGGACACAGCGCTCGTCACAGCTAACCCGACGAGCAGCTGGGGGCTCGGTCACGAATCCCAGCCCGAGTGACCGAAGTTCATGAGTCGATTAACTCGCTGGGATACGGTCGACCCCAGTGACTCCCTCGAGTTCGACGAGGTGTCGAAGTACGGTCGGAAGAACCCGTTCAGTGGAACCGTTGTGCCGTATGCCGTTGCTGATCGGGCAATTTCGGTGTGGCGGTCGACGTCGCCCGACCGAATGATAGTTCACTATCTGCCCCCCCACCAACCGTACGGCGCCAGAGCGCTTCGAGAGAACCGCGCGCTGACCGACATCGAGCGGTCGCCTTGTGGGGCGCTCAAGAACGGGAGGCCCCGAGAGAGGGTCTGGAGTCTGTACCTCAACGAACTGGAATTCGGCCTCGACAGTGTCCAGACACTGGTCAAGGACATCGACGTCGAAACGGTCGTTGTCACTTCGGACCACGGCGAGGCGTTCGGAGAGTTTGGCCTGTACGCACACCCGAGGGTTCCGATCCCGAAACTCCGAAAGGTTCCGTGGGTCGAAACGACCAAGCGGGGCCGTAGCGAGTACACGACGGTTCTTGAGCCGGAGAGCAGGAACGATGTCGTCGAACCGGACGTTGAGGAACAACTCGGGTTGCTCGGGTACCGCTGAGCGGAGCAGGCGGGACGGCACTGCTCTTTGGGCGGTCCGTCTCCCTTTATTTTTCGGAGCCTGTTCCGCGAATCCAGAGATGGACCTCTCGGTAGGCGTTGTCTGTCGAAGGGTCAGACGGGGGCTGCCCGACGTACAGGAGATAGGTCAACCGGTAGCTCTGATTTCCGACTGCCGGCTCGATGCTGTGGGGTATCCGTTCCGTCTCTCCGTCGTCGAGAGTCACCGAGAGCGTCCGAGACCTAGCTCCCGAAATCGGGGATCCGGCTCTGTTTCCTTCCTCGAACCACTGACGAAGCACGACAACCGTGTACGTAACTGTCTCCTCCTCCTTATTAGTTATACCGATCATGAGTGACTCGTTTTCGCCCCGTGCGACCGTCTCCGGGTAGTTCCTCGGGACGTACTCTCCGGTCTCGTTCTCCGACAGGAGATACAGTTCAGTGACTCCACCGCTCTGAGACGATCCTCCGCCGGCTCCGACGGAGACGATTGCGACGACGACCGCCACCGCGAGGAGGGCAGTCATCACCTGTTCCGTGGTTCCCTGGCCCGCGAGTCTCGCCCGGATCCGGATCGATACGGCTCGGTGAGGGGGCCGCATTCGGACGTCAGCCGGCAGTCTCGATCGTCGTACCGCGGCAAGCGGGAGTCCTACTGCAGTGAGCGCAGCCAGCCCCACATATAGGTTGACTCGGGTGATCCCAGGAACCCAGAACCCGAGGGCGAGTCCCAACAATATCGTGATTGCGACGCTCACGCCGAATGAAAACACGAGCCGTTCGAGTAGCCCGAGCCCGCCTTCCGGGATCTCCGCTGCGGGGTGGTTCGATCTCTCTCCAGAGAGGTCACGTTTCGGAAACAGCACGCTGAGGTATGTGTAACCAGGAGCGAAGAGGACGAACGGAATTACGACAACCGGCTGCAATGGCGTGCCACTCAATGACGTTCTTGATGGAACCAACACAAACAAACCGACGATAACGGTGAGCACAGCTATCGCGAGCAGATCCGCAAAGGGGCCGAGAGCCTGCCTGTCCGCTATGTCAGGTTCTCCCATCAGCCGGTGGCTGAGACCCCGTATTTAAAAGTATGGACGTGGTTACGGAAGTAGTGGGCTATTGGAGAAATAGCCGGGGGGGGCGAGTCTCTCGTCCGATACCGCGATTCTCCGTCAAGGCCCTCGTCCGACCGCGTCCGGTCGTTCGATCTGGGTAGACATCGGTCAGTCGTCAGCCGGGCACACGGACTGAACTGGTGGGATGGGCAGCTGATGGTCGACGGACCGGTTGCGCGACTCATCGGTAGCCCAGATCCTCCAGCCGCGCTTCCACGTCCGGGTCTATTCGATGTTCATCGGATGCTCCGCTGTCGGTACCGATGTCATTCATCCGCTGGTTTGCGACCTGCTGGACCTGGCTCAGTTCGTCGTCTACGCGTCCCTCCGGGGACACCTCCGTCCCCGATTGTACGTCAGTGAGACGTCTCTCCTCGCGGATGTGGTCGATCTCGTACAGCCATGCGTCGGATCGGACGCCGACGACCGAGTCGCCGCGCACCTCGTGTTCGGCCACGACGTAGTTCCTGGCTTCTGGCTCCGGATACCGACCGACGTACTCGCTCGGAACGTCCAGTCCGGCCGCCCGGTGGATCAGCGGGGGGACGTCGACTATACTCACGAGTTCGTCGGTGGCTGCCGACAGGTCGCTCGGGCCGTTGACCACGACGAGCGGGACGTGTATTAGTTCGTCGTACATCCGCTCGGGCTTGCCGTACTGTCCGTATTCCCCGAAGAGTTCGCCGTGATCCGACGTGAACACGACGAGCGTGTCGTCGAGACGGCCGCTCGATTCGAGCGCCTCCAGGAATCGCTCCACCTGGCTGTCGACGTACACGATCGAGGCCCTGTACAGCCGCCGGAGGTCGGTTATTTCCGCGTCCGTGAGGGTGGCCGAGTCGTCCAGCAGCCGCGAGTACAGGTCCGAGACAGTACCGACATCGACGTCCTCAACGTCGAACGCCGCCCGGTACTCGGCAGGAGGGTGACACGGGTGGTGAACGTCCATATAATGCGCCCAGCAGAAGAACGGCTCGTCGGCGTCGGCCATCCACGCCATCGCGTCGTCGGTGATCACCTCGGCACTGACGTACGGACGCGGCTTGCTGGCGACCGTCCGGTACGCGGCCTTGATACCCCCGGTCAGGTTGACCAGGTCATCCACCCGGTCAAGCAACGGGTTGTTGATCTCGATGCCCCTCGGGAAGATCCTCGTCGCGACGCCCATCAACGGGTTCTGGTAGTCCTCGAACTCGTCGAAGCCCCGGTCGTAGTTGAAGTGCGTCGACAGGAAGGGGTTGCTGTGGAAGCCGCCGGTCGCGAAGCCCCGGTCGCCGAGCAACGCCGCGACGCGGGGTCGGGCGGGCGTCAGTGGCCCGAGACCGCCGTAGGAGCGCGGCAGCGTTCCGGTGAGCATCCCCGGGAACGACGGCGTCGTCCCCGGTCCCGTCGCGAACGCCCGGTCGAAACTGACGCCGGCTCCCTCCAGCCTCGGCCCCGCCGAGAGCGTGTCCTGCATCCGCTCCCAGACGTCGTACCGGAGCGAGTCGACCGTGACGAACAGCACGTTATCAACGGACCCGCGGGTCATGCTTTCACCGTCCGTCCGCTCGGTTCGGTGAGCATCTTGTGATACTGGTCCATCGCGGCGTCCTTGACGAAGCGTTCCTCGAACGCCTCCCGCGCGTTCGCACCCTGGCGGTCGACGAGGTTCGGGTTCTCCTTCCACCGTCTGATCGCGACGGCAACCTCCTCGACCGCGCCCTGCTCGGCCTGGATACCGGCGTCGAAGCCGGTGACGATACGGGCTTCGTCGTCGTCTTCCTTCGCGATGGTCAACACGGGCTGTCCCGCCGCCATCGCCGTGTACAGCTTGCTGGAGACGACGATGCCCTCGAACCCTTCCTTGACCGCGACCACGGAGACGTCGGCGGAGGTCAGACTGTACGGCAGATCCTCCCACGGCTGGTACGGCAGGAACCGGACGACGTCGCCCCGCAGTCCGTGTTCCTCGGCGAGGTCTACGATACGCCGTTTGTTGTCCCCCTCCCCGATGATGAGGAACTGAACGTCCTCGCCGTCGAGTTCGGCCGCCGTCCTGACGAGCGTCTCGAGGTCGTGGAACTCGGCGATGTTGCCGGAGTATAGCACGGTGAACTGCTCGTCGAGACCGTGTTCCCGGCTGAACCAGTTGTCCGACTTCGCCATCGGCGTGATGAACTCCTCGTCTTCCCAGTTGTGGATGATCGAGACCTTCTCCGCGTCGAACGACGGGCCTCCCTTCGCACTGATCCGCTCTTTCATCACGGGACCGAGCGCGACGACGTGCTCGGCTCCCAGCAGGGCCCGCCTGTCCAGGGCCTCCCAGGCCCGGTGAACGAGGCCGTCCTTCGGTACGTACCCGAGTTCCACCGGCTCGTCCGGGTAGAGGTCGTACGCGATGTACGTGTACTCCCACCTTCTGATCGTGCACACGGCCCACATCGCGACGGGGAGGAACGGCGGGCAGGTCACGAACACGAGCTTCCGCTCGCGCTCGACACGCTCAACGAGCAACAGCGCGGTCATCCAGATCGTGAACGCCGCCCAGTTGATAAGCCGGCGGAGTAACGACGTCTGCCGGAACTGCGGCGCGCCGATGCGACGAACTAAGACGCCCTCGTGGAGCGATCGGGTCGGCTGTCGCTCGTTGTCGCCGCTGTGGTAGTTGGGCTGGCCGGTGTAGACGGTCATATCGAGCCCCCTGTCGTTGAGTCCGACCGCGAGGTCCGTCATCAACTGCCCCGTCGAGGCCGTGTCCGGGTGGAAGTACTCGGTGACCAGCAGGTACTCCGGTTCGTGCGTCATCTATCGCTCGTGGAGGAGTGTCTCGAGGTTTGACCGTACGTACTCCCTGTCCCTGTGGTTCGTGTACCACTCGACCGTGGCCTCGAGACCGTCTTCGAGGGAGTACTCCGGCTCCCATCCGAGGAGTTCCGCCGCCCGCGTGGTGTCTGCGGCGCGGTGGCGAACGCCGACCGGCTTGTCCGTCATATACTCGATCCGCCGGGGCTCTTCGCCCAGACACTCGAAGATCCGTTCGACCACCTCGTTGACCGAGACGTACCGACTGATCCCCGCGTTTACCGGGGTCCCGTCCGTGACGTTCTCCGCCGCAAGCCGGAGCGCCCGCGTGATGTCCTTGACGTATGTGAAGTTCCGGGTCTGTTCCCCGTCGCCCCAGATCTGGAACGGGTCCTGCCCGGCGTACGCCTTCGC
>ERZ1034573.108-NODE-108-length-21920-cov-24.626572_pt1 | contig 21920 bp, 20 predicted proteins | sample MGYA00520641_ERZ1034573 | MGnify/ENA primary metagenome ERZ1034573 (study PRJEB33760, sample SAMEA4777724) | hypersaline lake metagenome | biome: hypersaline environment; feature: brines | place: Spain | collected 2014-08 | depth 0 m ...
ATAATCCTGTACTACTACATCTGGAGCGCGATTTCGACAGCCGGAACTTTAAACTCCAGTTTGACAGCGGTAATGACGTACATCGTCGTCGCACAGGTAGTCTCATCCACAGTCTTCATCAGCGTAGAAGGATTCATAGGAAGGAAAGTCAGACACGGCACAATAGTCAACGAACTCAAGAGACCGGTTACCTTGTTCACACAGGCCTACTTCAGGAAGCTCGGAGTCGCAAGTTTCCGCTCACTGACCAGAGGCCTACCAGTACTCGTATTGGGAATCTTTTATCTGCAGATTCCACTGCCTCAAGGCCTCAATATCCTCTATTTCGCACTTAGTCTTTTACTGGCTCTAAATCTAGTTATACTGTTTTCATATTCGGCTTCGATGCTGGTTTTCTGGACAAAGGTAGAATGGAGCATCAGAGGTGTCAGGAATACTGTTCAGAAGCTTTTCTCGGGAGTTATGTTCCCTCTCTATCTTTTACCTGCAGGCCTTTCACAAATCTTCGATCTGTTGCCTTTCAAGTACATGGTCGATGGGCCTATTCAGATATTTTTGATGCAGAGGACAGGGTTTGAAGCTCTCAACATGTTAGGCCTCCAGTTTATATGGGTTTTACTACTGTTTGGACTCGCTCACGTTATGTGGAAAAAAGCTAAGACAAAGATGACGGTACAGGGCGGATAAAAGATGTTAGACGAAGTGAAACATCACTGGAAGGTCTACAAGAACTTCTTCATAGCATTCGTCAAGACCAAGCTGATCTACAAGACAGATTTCCTGCTGGGAACCTTGAATCAGCTGGTCAGCCTTTCAGCGTCGGTCGCGTTCATAGGCCTTATCTTCACACAGATAGAGAATCTGAACGGCTGGAGTATCTACAAGCTACTGTTCCTGGCTGGGGTCTCAAGACTGATAATGAACGTCCATGGATTTTTCGGCTTCGGGCCTTTCTCACTTGGAGAAAAGTTCATCGTACGAGGTAGACTTGACAGGTTCAAGGTAAGGCCTCTCAACGTTTTGTTTCAGGTCTATGGGAGCTACGTTCAGACTCATGCATTCTCGGATATCGTGGCCAGTATTCTCTTGATAGCTTATACTCTACCTTATCTGGATGTAGCTGTTATCACACCGTTGAATGTGATCTATTTTTTCTTCGCGTTGATAAGCGGAGTCCTGACTTTCGGCGCCTTATTCCTGCTATTCGCTTCAACAGGTTTCTGGACGGGCAGGACAGAGTCACTTTTCCAGATATTCTTCGACCTGGCCAGTTTTAGAAAATATCCGTTGACGATATACTCAGCTCCTTTGAAGGCCTTTTTCACGGTGCTTTTCCCTGTAGCTTTCGCATCCTTCTATCCTGCGACGTTTTTACTCGGGAAAGAGGCCTCAAGTACTTTGCAGCTAGCGACACTCTTTGTAGGACCGATCTTTTATCTAGTAGCCTATGGTTTCTGGAGCTACGGTCTTTCGAAGTACTCCAGTACAGGTAGCTAGTTTTTCCTTTACCTATACTGTTCCAGGTCGGCTCCTGCTTCTTCTGCCCCCGAAGCTTTCTGGTATCATATCGCTTAACATCTCTACCTGCCTATCTCCGTTCTGTCCTTCCATTATGATTGCTATGTCGTGCTGGGCTATTTCTTTAAACTCAGCAAGTATCTGCCTACACGCTCCGCAGGGAGTTATAGGTTCCTCCTGTTGTCCGACGACTGCTACTGCCTTGAACTTGTAGTCCCCGGCTGCTACTGCAGAACCAACCGCATTTCTTTCAGCACAGGTCCCAAGGCCCTGGATAACACTTTCAAAGTAAGGTGCTGCATGGATATCCCCTGAATCAGTTAATATGGCAGCTCCTACAGAGCTTTCAGTGAATGTTGAGAAAGTATTAGGCCTCACTTTTTCAGCTTCTTCAACCAGTTCATCAGCTTCTTCCTCAGAAACTTTCTGTGGTAGTTTAGACATAAACCAGCATTAATTTGCAGAAATAAATAGTTATACGAGGAGAGATCGCTCCTTTTTTTGGTTACTCAAGGCCTGTGCTGGGCGTCTATGAATACTTCGGTTGCTTTTTTCCTGATCTCGAGGTCGAAATGGAAGCTCCCGTCTTCGCTCCCCAGTACGTACATATCTGTCCCTTCAAGAGGTTTTCCGATGTATGTCATATTCAAGGAACACTTCATTTCGTAGCAGGCGTACGGATCTGATGTTCCTTCAAATTTCAGGCACATGTAGTCTCCTTTCTCTGTTTCCGAGTTCGAAACGTAGTTAGGAGTCTCTGGTGGAGGGTTCTGCTTGGAATCAGAAGCGTAAACAGCCCTTACACCGCTGAAGGATATCTCCTTGGTTGTCATAGATCCTTCGCCTCTCGAACAGTACAGGTCTGCCGTATTCTTGATGTTCTCGAAGCTATCGACCACCTCGTTCCTTGAGCTTGTCTCGCCCACAGATACGAGACTCTGGAACGTCATGGTGAATGTCAGCATCGCCACAACAAGGCCTCCGATGATCCACAGCCAGATAGAGGTAGAAAGGCCTTTAGAATTCAACAGATGATCACCTCTTCGCCTATGCCTGTGAAAGAAATTTTTTCTCCAGGCCTGTACATTATATCGGATTCCTGTTTGCCGAAGGTGAGGCCTGTCAGTTCGAGGCTCTCTGCGGAGCTACAATCATCTCTGTAGAACAGGAGTAGTTCGCCTGAACTGTCTTCAAGGCCCCACTCCCTTGCTTTAGATTCTATCATGTTCTTTTCGAGGGTAAAATCGGATGTTACCTCTTGCTCTTCGAGGTCACATGTTCCTTTCAGCCTGTAATAAGTGATCTTGTAGAATTCTTCTCGGTCGATCTCCTGACCTGTTTCGTAGTCCGAGCAGTAAGGATAGTCTATACCCGGGTAAACGGTTTCAAGGTTGATCTCCGTTTCTGAGGCCTCCTGTTCCAGGTTCGAGATTATCTGGAGGCCTATTCCTGTCATGATCATGACCACTATGAGGGCGCCGATCTGTTCCAGTGCTAGTTCTCCCTTCATTTCTCCACTACCACCTTCTCGGAGGCTACATCGTACTGTATTATGATCGAGTCTCTGTCGTAGGTCGAGGCCTCGAACTCTGTGGCTTCTGCAGTGTCTTCACTGAGCTGTTCCTCTATCTCTGAACTTTCCAGGTCGAAGCTTCCTGAGTCTGTCCGGGCAACGAAGCAGGAAAGGTCTTCGTATCCCTGTTCGAGGCTTCTCTGGTAGCACAGTGTTATCAGGTCGGAGACTTTGCTCAAGCTCGAGCTTTCCTCCACCTCTACTATCTCGAGGCCTGGATCATCGTTGTTACTGCCTGGATCTGGTGTTGTGTCTTCTATCTGGCCTCTGAACTCCATTATCATTCCTACTGATACTCCTATGACTATCAGCATGATCACGAGTTTGCCAATGTAGTCAAGTGACATCGCCATCTTAGCCGACCTCCACGCGCTGTGTACCTGATGTTGAGGTATTGTACTCTATGACTATGAAGTCATCGCTGGATATCTCGTCCTTCTCGAAGTAGATCTGGTTCGAGGAACCACATGTCTCACCGGTACTTCCGTCTTCGAAATCATTGTTCTCTATAGTTTCCGGGCAGAGATTGTTCTCAGCCAGTTCTGCCGTAAAATTTTCCTCATCTACAGAATCTGGAAGGCCTTTAACATTCCAGCCCTCACAGAACTCCGAAGTATTATATCCCTGATACCGGTCGTAGCACGAGATTACTGCGTTGGAAAGTCTCAAATTAAACTCGTCGACAGTGTCGGCCTCCACGACCTGATACTCAACCGTACGTCCTTCCCCACATCCTTCAGGAGGTGGAGAATTCTTACCGGGGAAGACAACTGATATACTGTCGTAAGTGGAACAGTAGATACCGCTTGCACCTCCAAAGTTTGAGGAGAAAGCAGCTAAAAGTATAGATACCCCGACTAGGGCCAGAGTCATACCTCCGATAACCTTGATACCAAGGCCTTTACTCATAAACAAATATCCGTCACGGTTGATTTTAAGGTTAAAGGCCTTGTTCTTCCATTAATTATTTTTCTTCTGGGACGATCGAGAGGTATATCACTGTTCCTATGATAATGATTATGATTGGTGGTAAGATCAGAGACCATGGAATACCTCCAACTGAGTCCTGCTGAGGTGTCTGCTCACTTTGATTTGTTCCCTGTCCGGGAGTAGAGGATTCATCATCTGTTAAATCTATGTTTACATTGTCCTGTGAGATGTTTTCCTCTATTATTTTTCTTCTGTCTCTGTAAATCTCTATTTTTTCAGAGTCTCTGGTATATGGTGCTATCAGGCGTTTGGTGGTCTCGTTCAGCATTCTGCTTTCGCCACCTTCAGGTCCGTCAATATTGACCTGTCTTTCGATGTTGAACTGTGTGGAATAAACTGTGCCTGAACTGTTGGTTATTCTCAGGAGGTATTCTGCATCTCCAGATGTTTGAGGAGGCAGGTACCCGTTCGTTGCCTGGTAATCCTCTAGAGTTACCTCTCCGTCATCGTATCTTATATCCATTTTTACGACCGGTTCATCTGCGGCACCCAGAGGGATCAATAACAGAGATGCCAGTATTAAGGCCTTTAATTTCAATTTATCACTCCCTGATATAATGGACTATTCTCTATCAGGTATTTTATCCTTTTCTCATGGTTCTGATAATAGACTGGGTCATTATGGTACATCAGTGATTTTCCTTTCTCGCTGTTTCTCACAATATATCCTTTGCCTCCTGAGGCATCTTCCTGGTACCAGCAGTCTGAGCTCGATAATTCCGGGTAGTAAGCTGTCATGTTAGATTCACAGTTTTCCTCTTGTATGAACGTGTTCGAGTACTTTTCTGCATTTAAACTTGCTCCATCAGATGATCTGAAGAATAGAGTTGGTGAGGACTTTCTTATCTCGTTGTCGTATCCGTACTCGTCATCGAATCCCCAGAGAAGATGCCCTAGTTCGTGTGCGAACACGTTGTCGTCTCCTCCAACATACTGGTCTGCGATATATGTTTCGCTCCAGCCAGCGTAGGACCTAAAACTGTCAGACGACATGATAATATAAGCGGTTCTACCTCCCTGTATCTCTTCAGACTGTTCAATTGACTCTGAAGACGAGTCCAGGATATCACATTCCTCTGTGTCTCCACTGTCATATCCGCTTACCTCTCCACACACATCTCTGTCTGTATCCAGCATATACCAGTTGAAGAAATCTCTGTAATCGCTATGTACATCTAGGTCTCCCTGTGTGAAAAACCAGTCTATCCTTTCCTCTAAAGCATTCTCTGTTTCAGAGGGAGACATCTGATGACCTACCACCACCAGGTTCATCTTTTCAGTCGGATCCCCATTTTTCTCGACAGCTTTCAAGGCACCTTCTCCATCTATGAGGAAAGGACCGATAGTCCTAGTCTTTGAGTTCCCTGAGCCATCGCTAAGTTCTACATCTATGTTAATGATGTTTCCTACATTTTGTGGCATATTAGTCTCTAAGTCTCCGAAGCCTTCTCCCCCCGGAGATCTCAGGTTCGTCGAACAGTCTCCTATAAACTTATCTCCATCTGAGGTATAGGCCTCACAGTTCACATTGTTCTGAAGGTTATCCTTTAGATCCAGATAGATGTCCACAGAAGAACTGTTTATATGCCAGACTGTCGGCTCATCTGAAATCACAGGAGCCTGGTTATCTTCTACCGCCTCCACATTCGCCAAATCCTTTGAAATAGTTTCTCCCGAATCAAGTTTTACGTTTAACCTGATTTCTGCTTCAGATCCCAGGCCTCCAGGGATCTCCGAACCTGAGAAATTGTAAGGACCCATAAAAATATTGTTCCCTGCATAGGAATCCAGTTCCTGATAAAGATTGAATGAAAGGCCTGAATCCTGATCCCACTCGCCTATTTCCTGGTTATTGTAGGTATAATTGAATTCCTGGATATCTTCTTCTTTGAAATTAACGGCGCTTATACCTACTGTTCCTGGCATCCAGTAAGAATCAACAGCTACCTTTTCATCCAGATCACTTTCTAGGCCTCTGCTGTAATTTACCGTAGTTATAGAAGGTTCTCCAGCGAACTGGAACTTTTCAGTCGACTTATCTCCCTTCAAGCCGTTGTAGACCTGCTGGGCCTTTACTTCGGCTTCATCACCGCCTTGAGGAGTGAACGATACCTGTCGTACACAGTTCTCATCACAGCTCAATGATAGTTTTTCCTCCTTCCTGGTATTGCCTCCGTTGGAAACAGTTACATTGAGATCAACTACAGTCTCCAGTGGATAAGAGGTATCGATTTCCAGCAAGAGGCCTGCATCATTGAACTCTGCTGTAACTTCTGGTTCTGGCGGAGTCCTCTTGAATTCAGTTGTTTGAAGGTCTACAGTCTCAGACTCAGTTCCTTTTTCCAGTCTCAGCCTCAGTTGCCTTTCGCCAACAGTATCTGAAATATCCAGGCTGTTCCCGTACCAGTCATCTGTCGATGAATAATCCTCGTGATTGCCATCGTTGAAAAGCCGATTCTCTCTTGATCCTATCTCCAGATACACTTCCTCGGCGTTCGTATCAACCTCTACACGTGGAACAAATATATCCTGGTCAACAGTCTCATCTCTCACCTCACTGTCTAAAACATTATAATCAAGGCCTGAATCACAGCTCTCTGGCTTGGGAGCATCTGAAGGAAGATCACATAGACTGGACTGACCGTATACCACAGGAACTGCCAGGATAAGGCCTACGAAAATTAAAAACAGCTTTCTCTCTCTCATCAATTTACACCTGTATTCGTCAAAGTACAGTCGTTCCCGGATTTTAGATAGAATCCCTGCCAAAGTTGATCTATACTGTGTACGAAAGCACTGGCAGTAGGATCATAAGTCCATATATCGTTTCCTCCGTGTCCAAGGCCTGTACAACCAGTGTAATCGCTCATACTTCCGTTAATTGATACCAGGTTCCAGCCTTCATATATCTCAATACCGGTCTTGTCCGCTGGAAGGCCTTGCTTTTCGAATGTACATCCTGATTGTGCATTCAAGAGGTAACCTCTATTGCTCGTAATCTGGTCGGTGTATTCGACCTCTTCTTTGAGCGTTGCTGCTTCCCTGCCGTTTTGGATGTCTTTTAGATTGCATGAGCTTATCGAATCTATCTGGATGTCAGACTGGACAGGGCTTGAAATTATGTTCCAGCCTGCCTCAAGATCTATTGTAAATGTCTCAAGTTCCTCATTTTCAGGACTGTACTGTTTTGTTATGTTGTTATCGGTTTCAACATCTTCTTCAAGGCTATCTTGAGGGTCTGCGGACAGTTTGAAAGTTTTTTCGTTTTCTGGCGGAGTCTTTGTCTCTGTTACTGTCTCTGTTCCTGTGCCCTGTCTCTGAACTGTCTTACTTTTTATCACTGTGCCGTCCTGGTAAAGATTGATCTTGATGTTTTCCTGTTCTGGAAGATCGTAGTTGATCTGTCCCTGTATCTCCAATGTCCCGGTTCCTTGATCTAGATCAAGTGATACGGCCTCCAGATTTGTGCTGGAAGGAGTAAATGTGGAAGTATCGATATTGTCTGCCTCATTCTCTTCACTGATTTGATCACTGCTATCAGTCTCTACAGTATATGTTTCCTGACTTTCCGGAATTGGAACAGTTTCTGAGAGAGTAAATGAACCCTCCCCAGATACTGTTCTCTCAACGCTTTCAATAGATTCTGAGGAATTTCTCAGTTCCGTACTGAAGGTTTTGCTCTCTGAAAGATCATAACCTATCTCGGCTTCAAGGCCTAACTGGCTGCCAGTGCTTATCTGGAAGCTTTCAATCCAGACATTATCTTCCTGTGAATCCTCATCACCTTCTGGATCTCCATTAATCATGTAAGGCTCAAGCCACCGACAGTCCTCAGCCATTCCACCATAATCACAACCCCAGATAAAAAGTCCATAACGTTTATCGTCCTCAAGATCTGAGATATTAACTCTTCCTTCATCTGAAAAAAGCTTTCTGCTCGTATTTCCTGTTCCTATAGCTTCTCTAGGAGATATCAAGTTCTCCGATTCAACAGTGTAAGTCTCTCCCTCTCCCGAAACAGGGTACTCTGCAATAAATACATCCCTGAGGCCTAACTTATCCTCCAAATCCAGCTCTAAATAGTCGCCATTTCGCTCACCAGAAACGAAAATGCCTTCATCAGAGCAAGATAAATCATCACATGGATTTGAAACAGGATCAAAGCTGTATTCAGTAATACAGCCCTTGCTGTCTGTCTCCGCATTTCCGTCGCCGTCAGGGTCGAAACCCGGTCCACAGGCTCCGGTCTGACAGCTGCACTCCGTGCTAAAGCAGGTGTCTCCCTGTGAAGGCCTGCAGATGCTGAGTGTTGAGATATTTACAGAATCGTCTACAGGCCTGTAGCTGACCTGTGCGGTGCTTTCCCCTTCTGGTATCGTACCCTGGAACCCGAAGTTTTCCCCGGACATTCTCTCCAGCATGTCCGAGATGTTCTGTTCCGATACTGTGTCGTTGGAGTATAGCTTCACGTTGAAGCAGTCTGACTGCCTGGACTGCGATCCTTTCCCTGACTGGCGCCAGCAACTTTCCACAAGTCTTGCCATATCGGCAGAAACCTCGTAAACCCCACCAGAGACTGTCTGATCCTCATCCTGCGGAAGACTTACCTCATCAAGGCTTATGTAGGCGGTTGAAACGGTGATAAACACGATCCCCAGTATCCCGATGACTATTATCGCGTCAGAGACCTCACCTTTCACCGGAAACTCACCCCTTCAGAAGGACTGTACCTTATTAGGACCTCGTGGCTTCCAGGCCTCAAAGTATAGTCTTCAACCTCCTCAGACCTCAGCACCACACAGTTATTGGAACCGGAGTAACACAGACTTCGCTCCTCCACTTCCTCAACTTTCCCTATCTCCACTTCCGTGAAGTTATGGTAGAAAGGGCCTAGACCTCCCAGCTCCACGTAACGCTCTTCTCCTTCAGAGGCCTGAATCAGGTCTGGGTTGATGGTCTGGGTCTGTCCGCAGCCGTTCACACAGGAGAGTTCGAATTCAGGAAGTTTAAGTTCTGGTGCAACTGTGTTCAATGCTATCACCTGTAAACTGGCACCTTTGTAGGCCTTGAACTGGTTCTCACTCTTCGAGAAGTTAATGGTTGAGGGTGATTGATCTCTTTCCTGGAAAACTGTTCGGCCGTTCACCCCTATCATCAGGTCATCCTGTACATCAATTTCTGTATTCCCTCCTTGTGTCTGAAGCTGGTACGTCGTTTTCTGATCTCTTTCGACTTCTCTGTTTTCTATCTCCAGGGTTTCATCGTTGTTGATATCTGCATACACTGTGACGTTTTCATCGAACCTCTCTCCGTTTGAGACAGCCTTGTTTATCGCACCGGCCAGTTTCTCAAGGCTTCCCTTCTTTAAAGTGATATCAACGCTTGCAGGAGTTGTGAGCTTATCTGACTGTCTCACAGAGGCAGGGAAACGTTGAGTAAGTGAAGCCCTAAGGTTCGAACCTTCAGATCCCTGTGTCTCACCAAAGGTGTAGGTTACATTGTTGCAGGTGGCTGCAGAACCAGATTTTCTATCTGAAAGGCCTGAAAACTGTTCCTCGAACTTCTCCGGGATATCATCCGTGTCTTGGTAATCGACGTGTCCTCCTCCCGTGTTCGACGAAACACGGCTCATAAGCTCCTTCGCATCGTTCTCATCAGGATCTCCGTATTCATCGCTGTCACTGTACTCCATCTCTCCAGACATCGTGTAGACGTTGACACTTTCGTTCTCAGAGAGGTTCGTCACGTTCCTGACTATCTCCGTCTCGTTGTCAAGCTCTTCCGTACCTTTAATGTCTCTGAAGTTTTGGCCGGAACTGTTACCTCCTGTAGGATCCTGATCCCCTACCACGAACAGCATGCGCCGGTCAACTGACTCCTTCCAGTCATGGTTCTCCAGTATCCACTTTGAGGATACACCCCAGGCCTCAAGCCCGTAATCCTTCGAGCTGTTGTAATCTACAAGGCCTTCGCCGCTCCATTCGGTTATGCCTTTTCCGTGAGTGCTGTCTACAGCATTGTTATCAGCAGAGGAAACACATGAAGGAATTACATCGCTCATATTATACTTTCCGCCAGAGATCTGCATGGGCTCTCCTTTACCATTCGAAGCGCTACCTAGCTGACCTGGTACGTAGTAACTTACGTTCGCTTTGAGGCCTCTGGCCTCCATCTTGTCAACGGTACTGGCTACTTTATTACAGATGGTTTCCCATTCCTTGCCGAAGTCGTCGGAGGCGTCCGCTGTCACTGCGATCTGTGCGGAGCCGTTGTACTGTGTTACTGGAGGTACCGTGCATGTGCTTTTACCTCCGATAAATCTGTCTTCTCCTGCTATCTCACCGAAAACTGAGGAGTAATCTGCTGTTACCGAGAATCTTTTAGCTTCTGTGATCTCTGCTATATCCACGTAGGCGCCTGCCGTACTGGATACTGTATAAATCTCCAAATCCTCATTAGCTGCTTCTTCAGCCCATTCAGTTACGGATTTTGAAGTAGGAGTATCCTTCGTTGCTGCCTCTGTAGCAAGTATTATTAGAATCTTTCTCTTGCTGTTATCAAAGTCAAAGTTGTTTAAGGTGTATTTTATGGCTTTATCCTCTGGTTCGCTTCCACCACTTGTTGTGATTGAGGAAAGCTCCGATGTTACTTTTGAAACGTCTTCAGTTAGGTTTACACGATTGTTTATGTAGCTGCCTGGAGGACTGGCATATGTGAACATCCCTACCCTGCTGCCTTCAGGAAGCTCATCGATGAATTCCCTGGTGTTTTCCTTTACTTTGTTCAGGTAACCGCCCATACTTCCGCTGTCGTCCAGTGCGAAAACAACGTCTGTAGCCCTCGTCGCTTCATCTCCAGGTGCAATCCCTTTCAGATACCGCTGTTCGACAGTCACTTCGTATCCGTTCACGAAGTTTTCGGCACATTCCGGTTCACGGAGATTGTAGTTCCTGTCCATCCTCTCCAGTTTTGACTGGTTCAAAAGAAAATCGCTGCCGGAAACACCTTCATCAACAGAAAGACAGTTAGCTACAGCAGTAAAATCTTCGCTTGGTGAGGCCTGAAACTCTATCTGGCTCCTGTCCTGTGTAACGCCGATATTGAAGTTCAGAGAACTCATCAACAGAGACATCAGTAATCCGCCGAATATCATGATGATTATCGGCTTCATGAACGTACTGTACTGTCCCTTCAAGGTTCTGACGTAGTTCATATTTTTCAGGCCTCTATCTTGACTTTTCCGGATAGCAGGAACAGGCCTATCAGCACTGCTGCCACTATAATGGCTATCAAGAGGTAGTTGCTGTAACTGCTGTCCACTACCTCCTTTGTCTGGTCCTCAGTGATGTTGGTTTCAGCTCTTGTATCCTGAGGTTGTGAACAGTCCTGTGAACAGAGTTCTCTTTCGTTCGTTGACTCCTGGCATATGTCATCGCCACAGGTACAGTCTACATCTACTCCTTTCCCGTCGCAGTAAGATATACAGGTATTGTCAAAGTTTGAACACAATCTGTTGGTTAGAGATGTATTTAAGAGTATTCTCTGGTTTTTCTGCAGTTTAAGCGTTAAGGCCTCTTCTTCGTATGGTATTTCCAGTATCACTTTTTTCGATTTGATAGGTCTTGGAGGATTTGTGAATAAGTACCAGTTCATGGTTCTTTTTTCCTGCCATAGTTTCTCTCCTTCTTTATCTGTCAGATAGTAGTGGTATGATCCTTTGTTGCCGTGGTAAGTTCTTTCAGTTCCTTCCTGTACAGTTATGTTGCCTAGTTTAGCGGTGTCGTTTTTATTTACTGTGAGTTCTACTTTAAATACCTGTTCGGCTCCTACTCCGGTTATGAAAACTGTTAGACCCATCAGTGCCAGTACTGTCTTCTTTGTGTTTGTTAGCTTCATTGTAGTTCTTCTATTCCTTCTAGGTAGTTTTCTGCGGGTTCGGCGAACTCTCTTGGTCCTGTAGCCCCTGCATAACTCATTATATCTCTTCCTCCATTAGAGTTCTGGTTGCCCATACACCAGATTGTGTACCTGTTTTCTATATTGGGGTAGTTAGATGGGTTTATATTCAGAGGTGAGGCTGATCCCCCAGCACAGAAATCGGCGTCCTCACTTATCGTTCCTGTGTTTCTGTCGCTGGCTGTATCATAACCTTTATCGCCGTCATATGATTCCTGAAGGCAGTTTGAGTTCGCAGGTGATACCAATCCTCCTACAGATCCTCCGTAACGACATGCATCTAGGTACTCATCGTTCAAGCCGTATTCATGCCCTATCTCGTGAGCAGTTACTTCTTTATGTCCGGCCTCTGCTACAACAGCTTTAGTACCTCCTGATCCATCGCTCCATCCTGCCGTGGAACCGCAGACGTTGGTCTGATATATCCCTACAGCGAAAGTGAAATCATTATAACCTGCGTTTTGAGCACATTGTTCGATCTCAGGTAGGGTAGAAATCATCTCACTATTACTACAAGCAGCCCCTTCAGCAGGCACGTTACAGACAGACTCCACTTTCTCGACTTCCACCTTGCTCGGATCATCTATCGGGTACTGATTGATGAAGAACTCGGATTGCTGGTCCGCAGCTGTATCAAAGGAACCTGTATTCTCATTTAAAGGTACAAAAACAAGCTTTATTTTATGGTCTTCTTGGCAGGCACTTCCATTCCAGGAAGAACCTTCCGGACAGCACCTGTTACCTGATATGCCTGACGCCGAGTAATGAGGCCCATTACAACTGAGATCTCCACTGCATTCAAAGTCCTGGCTACACCTATCGCCCGCCTGTTGAACATCAACATAGGAGTCTTTCACACAACCCAGTTCTGTGGTATCTCCACCAGACGTATCCGCATCGATAAAATCCTCTGCCTCGTAATCCGAGTCACAGACCCCTGAGGCCTCATCTCCGTTCCCCGGACACGTACAGTCTCCGCCAGAGTTACTGCATGTCTCACCTCTTCCCGGCTGACATATACCGTTCACACATCTTCCATCAGTACAGAAATTGCTGAGGCCTCCGGAACTACAGCTTCCTTCAGTAAAGTTTACCCTTGAACCTTTCTTGGACACACAGATCTGTTCTGCATCAGATATCCTGGTGTTTTCCAGGTAGTAATCCAGGAAAGTAGTAGATGAACTTTCCTGTCCGGGAACATCCGCTACAACTGTCCTGTGTTCCTGAACCGTCAAAGTATAACTGCCTATACTTGGCTCATAAGTCGTTGAGAAACTTCCCTCCGTATCCGGCAAGCCATTAACCACACCTGAAACCTCCTGTGAAAGCTGGTTCTGGGTGGAACTGAAAAGGCCTTCACTCTGGAAACTAACGATATTTCCGCCAACAAAAACAAAAGCTATAGCCACCATTATCGTCCCGATGGCTAATAAGGCCTCAGAAATTATCGTCATCCCTTTGGAGTTATTCAACTGTTTCCACCTCTGTCTGACATGTTGAAGCTGTCTTGGAGTATGAACAGGATTTTATGGAGGTCGGTGGTATGCTGTAAGGGTCTGTAGAACAGCTGTAGCTTCCTCCGCTAGCTGAGCTTTCGCCTACCCGGAAACTGAGATCTATCTTCCATTTAAGGTTTCCAAGAGAGCTGTTCGGCACGTTCCTGAATTTTGTATCCCTGCAGGTTAAAGTGGTATCTATCTTGGAATCTATTGCTAGCTGCCAGTTCTTCTGACACTGATAATCCCATTTAGGCTCCACACAGTGTCTTGGCTCTTCTGAAGCATTGTACTGCTCACATCCACATGTACCGCCATCGCTGACATTCACGGGGTTTTCACTCTCCTTCACTGTTACGATATGTCCCGGGAACTGTTGGCCGTTTTTACGGTTAGATGTGAACCCGCATTCCACTCCTGTACCGTTGAAATACTGTTCATTGCTTTCAAGTTTCTCTGCCTCTTCCGAGAGTCCCTCCACCACTGCTCTGTCCATCCATGTTCCGTGATCGGAACACATCTTGGGTTCGGGATAATTACATTCTGAAGGCCCCGATATACACATGTTATTAGTACTCGAGCTCTGATCTTTGACCCCCTGTAGTTCAGACTTCACATCATTCTTTAGGTTCTCCTGATTTATCCATGTTTTCAATGTAGAGTAGATATACCAGTATCTGTTGTACTTGATATCCTTTGACAAGGTTATCTCGCTTTTACTCTTTTTGAGGCCTCCGGACTGCCTGCTCAGGTTTATAGATTCTATCTGAACTGCCTGTGTAAAGTTATCACTGTATTTGGATGCAGGTAGCTCATTATATCCTGTATCAAGACATGAGGCCTCCCCTATCCTGTACACGGTGTTATCTCTGATGCCATGCATCTCTTCGAACCTTTCTTCCATGTATTCCAGTGTAAAGTTTGAAGAAGCATTTCTGACCATATCAATTTCCGGTACCTGTTTTGATCCTCCACAGTACCAGTAACGGGCTTCCTGATCCTTTGAACGTCTTCCAGAGTAGTTACCTGCTCTGTCAGTTCCCTTCTGTCCTGCGTAAAACAGACTGTTCTGAAGATACAGCTTGGTGTTTTCAAACCGGTGGTTGAACGTGTTGATCTCTGACTGCTGGATTATTCCCTGTTGAACACCAGAACCGGAGGTTGTAGAGGCCCTGAACCAGGAAACAGCTATCAGAGAAACCACTAAAATGATGAAAACTGCTATAAGCGTGCTCGCACCTTTCCTCCCTACCATCTCTTTATCATAACCTCCGATCTGTTACCACCAGCTAAAGGAACCTCCATCGTCGATGAAACGACTTTATCAGGGTTTTCAGGTATTTCTTCCCCCACAATAATCTCTTTATCCGTGCTATCTCCACAGTCCGCACTAAACCTGTAATCAGTATTCAAAGTTTTGTTAAAGTAGGACTTAAGGAAGGTAGACGTCTCAACTCTCAACCCTTTAGGCTCGGATATAGTGAATGCATAGCCTTCTGATTTTTTACCGTACTCACAGGCATGAGAAACCGCAGTTGCGATCTTCATATTATCTTCTCTTGGGACTGGAAATGACCTCGTATAAAGGCCTCTAAGCTCCATCTCAGAGTTAAATGAAACATCAGTTGTAACCAAGGTCTCAAGGTTCTGGGCCTGATTCCCGGACTGAGTTACAAACAGGAAAAGTGCAAAGATAGCTGTCAAAAGCACTCCCAGTAAAGTATACATCGAACTGGCCTGCCCTTTCTTGAAACACATGTTATAAGACGGTGTTAATTAGAATTTAAGAACTGGGCCTCTTTCTATTCGGCTAGGCCCTGGAAGTGCTGGCTGTACCATGTGACTTCTTCCATCTCCTGTAATCCACATGTTCCTATAGTTTTATCTCCTTCACCGTTAGGCTGGTACCATTCTGCAATTCTGCCATTTGTTTCTGACATGTTAAGCCCTACCTCTGAAGAATTGTAGTAATTCTGCATTACCTCTTTACATCTTTCAGCGTTCAGTGTCTCTTGACCTACCTCGCAGGTGTGTACGTTGAAGCATTTGACGCCGTCTTCGCAGTAGCTGTTGTACAGTCTTCCGGCTGTCTCAGTTAATGTGCCGTCTCCATCTGAGTCATAGTTGAAAGTGGATGTGCAGTAGTCTATTGCTGCAGTTTGACTACGCACCCCTGCATCTGTGTTCTTATATGCTGAACATTTGGATTGACAGGTACGTGAAATCTCTTCCTGTTGGAGGGTGTCCTCGTACTGGCTTCCAGGGGTGTCTTGGAACTGATTCAGGAACGTTGAAATTACGACGCCAGCAACTACAAGCAGGATTACCAGACCTATAATCATCTCCAGAGATTTCTGCCCTTTCCTGAACATAGAAATTGTTTCTGACTGCTCTCTTTAATACCTTTTCTTCAATCAGCTTCCTTATTCTATGATCCCCGGTACTAGAGGCATGATAACAAGAGCCGATATAATCACTATCAAACTGAAGACTGTTGTAGAGTATATCAGTGTCTTGCTTATCTGCATGTCCCTGCTGATTTCGTCAAAGCCGTTTTCTATACCGTTCATGAAATACGCAAGTATCAGAGAGACCTCAACCAGATAAAGGCTCACGATCAACAGAATCAGTGTCGGAGGTAAGGCACTGTCCAGATTTTTAATCAAAGCAATCTGATCTGCAAAACCTCCGCTGTTGCTTTGCTGACCTACCATCAGAGATTCCTGTAGTTCACGAAGTCTTTCGGCGATGATATACAGCGTCTGAACGATAAGTAAAGCCATGGCTCCTGCAGCACCTGTGATAACAGGAGCGATGAACTTGGCCTGTATCTGCATCTGACTCACTGTCTCATCCAGCAATCTCCTGATGGTCTCTTCCACCTTTTTCTGATTCTTGATATAATCATTAACACGTCTCAAGTTCTCAGCAGCGATGTTAGGACCTTTCGCAGAAGAATCTGCCAGCATATTCATAGCGTTCCTCAAAATATTCGATGGATAGTTCTGAATAGCCCCCTCATTATCATCAAACACAGCTCTCTCAAATGGGAAACCTTTCTGCTCCATGTTATCCAGAATCTTTTCGAAAAACTCTTCCAAAGGTTTATCGCTCTCCCCAATCTCATCAAACTTCTCAGTAACGGTATACATAGCCCTTTCAATAGGCATACCTTTCGAAAGAGCATTTTCAAGCTCTGTAAGGCCTATCTCTATATCCTCTTCAATCTTCTCGATCTTCCTCCTTATTTTCTGTCTTCCGTAGCTTCTTCCAAGGAAATAAGTCACGAGGCCTGCGTTTACACCCCAGAAAAGAGACATAGCCTGTACAACATTAGGAACAGCGTTGTCAACGTCGTATTGATTATTGATGAAGTCCTTCCACTGGTCTGGAGTCTGTACCTGTCCTCCTGTAAGCTCTATACCCGTTTCAAATGAAACTATCGTATTCAAAAGATTGAAGTAGTATATAATGCCTGGCAATGCTACCAGAAGGCCTACAATGAATGCCAGAGGAACTAAAGGTATTTCATAAGTTTTTCCTGAAAAGCTGACCCTGACTTTGTCTTTTGGAGGCAGATTATCTACGTGTTCCAAACTTGGGTGTGAGTATGCTCCAGGCCTTTTGGATATAAGTCTTTTTACCAGGAAGTAGAGGAACAAAGGCAGTATTATAAGGTATACGAATCCCATGTAGACGCTTATACCGCCTACGCCTACTTTATCGCCGCCTAGAAACACTGAAATCAGGGGGAACATTATCAGACCCATCAAAGGAAGCATTATACCTGCCATGTTTAGTACGCGGATAGGAGAGGTTAGGTCTCTGGCGTATTCATCCATCTGATTCTCCATGTCTCCGATGATCTTTTCCTGTCCCTTTTCTATCATCCTCCTCCGGTCATCTCCGTTCCGGGACAGAGAATCAATCAGATACTCCAGTGACTTGACGAAGCTGGGAGACCATTTTCTCCAGAGGTCGATCCTGTTCGAGATCGCCTGTCTTATATTCTGTACTGTCTTTTGCTTAGTCTCGGTTTCCCACATAACCTTGGCCAGATCTTTACTCAGGTATCCATTGGTGTGGCCTGCGGCACTTTTCACAGACTGGGAAAGATTAGGGTTCATCTCCAGCTGCATCGCCATGTAAAGTACAACTCTCAAGGCCTCATCTGAAGATTTAATCCTGACGACTGTCGACCGGAAATCAGGATAACTCAGTACCCAGTAAGTCCAGAAACCTGGAAATATCCATGTGAAAAGAGCTATGGGCCCGCCAACCAGAAGACTGGCAGTCAGGGCTACAGGAACCATAAAAAGTAGAGGTAAAAGAAGAAGAGACCCGATCTGGTCTGCCTCTATCTCCATACGGGAAACCTCGATATTCTCTGCATAACCATCTACTAGTCTCGAAAGGCCAGGTAAAGAGGAGAAAGGGATCTCATATATCTCCCAGAGTTTCTTGGCTATTCTCTCGTAAAGGGTCTCGGGCATCTCAACCTCGGAGTCCTTGAACGTCTGGTACTCACGGGTATAACGGACATTGTCCCCGAAGTTATTCTCTATATCGTTGAAATCTCTGCCCGCCATGGAAATGGATAAAATCTACTCGTTTAAACTACTTATTGAAAAAAACAGGAGAGACAGGTGAAAAGAATAAGGAAAAGGCCTTGAAGGCCTGAGAACCTACTCGAACTTCTCGCTGTAAAGCTCCTGGCTACGTTCGATCGCTTCCTTCGCTTCCTCTGCGTCGCCCCAGCCTTCGATCTCTACTTCTTTCTTAGGTTCGAGGTTCTTGTAGGTCTTGAAGAACTCAGAAATTTCTTTCTTCTTGTGTTCGTTGACGTCTTCAAGATCAGTGACGTTGTTCCATCTTGGATCTTCCGTCGGTACTGCGATGATGTTGTCGTCCTGTTCGCCGTCGTCGTCCATGTACAGGATTCCTACAGGCCTGACTTCGATTACGCATCCTGGGAATGTTGAGTGGGTTGTTAGGACTAGGATGTCCATTGGGTCGCCGTCTTCGTAGTAGGCCTTTGGGATGAACCCGTAGTCGCCTGGATACTGGATTGATGAGTAAAGTACTCGGTCTAGTACGACTGATTCTTTTTCTTTGTCGTATTCGTACTTGTTTTCGGTTCCGTCTGGGTTTTCGATTACTGCGTTGATTACGTCCGGTGCGTCCGGACCTGTTTCATAATCTTGCCACTTGTTTACCATAGTTTATCTAGAAATGAGATAAAAGGAGAGACTTTTAGGCCTTACCTTTTACTCGGCCTTTGCTGCAGCTGAAAGCCTTATCATCGAAATATTTTTGATATGGCCACAGTTACTGCAGACAACTTTCACCCAGTCAACGTTAGGCCTATCAACAGGGTTAACATACAGATCCTTACCGCATTTTTCACAGTCTGGTGCCATCCTACCTCTCCTACAGAGTACTTCTCCTCGAGGTATAAAAACATAACTTCAGCAACTAAATCCATAAAATAACCTACAAAAAAGTAGCCCATTATATACTTTCCTACAAGGGTTCGTGGTCTAGTTGGTTATGACACCGCCTTGACATGGCGGAGATCCCCAGTTCGAATCTGGGCGAACCCAACACAACTACTTCAACTTCTCAATTCCTAACTCTGTATCCATCTTTATTTCCACAGCTCGTACTTGTTCCAGATATCGAGATCAAGCTTCGCCAATATCCAGATTATCAGTAAAATAGCTACTATAAGAACTATAAGCCCTACTATCATAGGCAGAAACTCGCTGATCGCTCTCTCACCCATCATCAATATCGGCAAGAGAAGAATCAGGCCTACAAAGACAAATACAAAGAATGCTTTGGGGCCCAGACGCCATATCCAGTAAATCGCATCCAGGATTATATCAAGGAGGTCCCAAATCACAAGATCTAAGAGAGAATTGATATTTATAAGGATTACATCCAACTAAAATCCTGTAGGGAGGATAGCTCAGGTGGTTAGAGCGCTGCGCTCATAACAAAGTTTTATGAGCTATGAGAGGCCTCAGGAAAGGCCTTGATGATTAAATAAAAATTCGTTTGTGGGATACGCAGAGGTCCCGGGTTCGACTCCCGGTCTTCCCATCCTTCGCATATGCGAAGGCTGTTCGAGAAACCATTCGGGTTCGAATGGTTTAGTTCCCAACTCCGCCTCCAGATTTTTGAAGGTAGATAAAAATCATTCTCACTTATTTTCTATTTAAAGAAGAAAAAGTAATGGAAAGTTTTTCTGTGGGAAACAGTTCTCTAAGTATGTGGTATTAGAGTGGACTTTTACTGCTCAGACATTCATGGTGGCAGTAACCTTCTGAGGCCTTTATGTAGCTCTCGTCGGTAGAAACTCTGTTTCCACAGATTACGCAGTGTCCGAGTCTACTGGACACGTCTACTGTTTGCAAAACTTTCTCCCCCCCCCTCCATGGCTTACTTTATTTCTCTACAATAAAAGAAAGATTATAGAGCGGAATATGTATTCCGGCTCATAACTACTTACTGATGAACTGCTCTACTCATGCGCAAAGTAGTAAAGGCCTTCATCGTCGCATCTCACGAAACCGAACCTTTCGAACTGGACTACTTCATCAACGTTGATATCGTTCGGCTCGATCCTGCCAACCACGGTTTCTCCATCCGGCATCCTGACTGAGGCCTCATCGGCGTAACTTGGAACCCAGTGGATAAACTCCGCATCCTTTTCCAGGGCGTCTTTGTGATCTCCCTCTACAAACTCAGCTGAGCTACCGGAGACCTTTACGTTACACAGACCTTTCAGACGCAGAAAGCCGCCTTCAAGATCTTTCTGGTCCACAAAGATCTCAACCTCTCCATCTTCAATATCAAGATCTGGTGAACGGATTCCTCGTTCCTCGTGTTCCGGATGAACCTGCATCTCCGGCTCTATATCCTCTGGAAGGCCTGAAACCGTTAACTTTTCAGGTTCCGCAACGAAGAAGTAACGATCAGCGTCTTTATCAATCACACGAGTGTTTTCTTTCTCAAGAGTCTCTACAGAGGCCTCTATGTCTGATTCGCTGACTCCCATCTCGATGAAGAACTTCTGAAGTGCTTCTGGCTGGAAACCTCTTCTCTTCAAGGCCCTCAAAGTCGGAGCTTTTGGATCGTCCCAGCCCTCGAGTTCTCCGTCCTCGATCATCTTTCCCAGAGTCGAGCCTGATACCGGAGCGTTGAAGCCTGAAACCTGGACCTTACCCCAGTAACGGATATCTGGGTACTCCCAGTCCAAATAATTGTAGATGTATTTTTGCCGTTTCGTCGAGGCTCTAAGATCTTTACCGCGTACGATGTGGGTGGTACCCATCTCATGGTCCTCGATCGCTCCCTGGAAATCAAGGAGAGGCCATACACGGTACTTATCGCCTGTAATCGGATGATCTGGGTTATCTATTATCCTGAAAGCCACAAAGTCTCTGACAGCAGGGTTCTTATGCCCCATATCCGTCTTGACCTTCAAAGTGGCCTCACCTTCTTCTACATCGCCGTTTCTCATGCCTTCCCAGAGATCCATGTTCTCCTCTGGTTCCTGATCTCTATGTGGACAGGCCTTTCCTTCTTTCCTGTATTTCTGACCTTCTTCCTGCGAACACTTGCAAACATAGGCCTTATCCATCTCTATCAGTTTTTCAGCGTATTCTATGTAAGTATCGAAGTTCTTCGAACTGTATCTTATCTCGTCCGGTTCGTAGCCGAGCCAGGTGTAGTCTTTTTCGTACATTTCGTAGGCCTCTTTCATAGGCCTCTTCGTCACCGGATCAGTATCGTCGTATCTTAAAATTAGTTTCCCGTCGTATTTGTCGCGTAGCTCGCCGTTGATCGTCATCCCGCGAGCGTGGCCGATGTGAGGAGGTCCGTTAGGGTTAGGAGCGAAACGTACTACTACTTCCTCATCTTCGTCCACATCAAGATCTGGGACTGGGTCATGCTCTTGTTCTTCTTTTTCCTCGAATTCAAAGTCTTCAAGCTTTCTTTCCTGTTTTTCCTGTGATAGCCCGTTAACTTCCTGGCAGACTTTCTGAGCGGCCTGTGTGACTTCTCCTTTATCTTCAAACTCTTCTTCCGCGAATATCTTTCCGATTACTGCTCCAGGGTTGCATTCTCCGCCGTGATCTACAGCGTTTTTCAAAGCGTACTTCTGGGCTATCTCCTCAAGTTCCATACAAAAGGCCTTAGAGAAAAATTTCTATAAAATGAACGGAAGATATGTGTGGTGGTCTAGCCTATTTCCAGTTCTTCGTTTTCCACATCTTCGTACCATTCAAACTCTATCTCAAGAGATATCTCTCCGTCTGATTCTTCTTCAACCTTCAACTCGAATTCACAGCTTTCGGAAGGCCTCAAACGGGCTGATT
>ERZ1034573.110-NODE-110-length-21651-cov-27.697814_pt1 | contig 21651 bp, 26 predicted proteins | sample MGYA00520641_ERZ1034573 | MGnify/ENA primary metagenome ERZ1034573 (study PRJEB33760, sample SAMEA4777724) | hypersaline lake metagenome | biome: hypersaline environment; feature: brines | place: Spain | collected 2014-08 | depth 0 m ...
TATGAGAGACGTTTGGAAATGGAAATTACTTGGATATCCTGCTGCTACTTTGACAGCTCATTTCACATCAACCTTTACCAGCGATCCTTTCGGTAATCTTGTAGGCCTTGCATATCCGTGGTCTGAGGTTGCTGTTGTTGGTCTGACAGGCCTATTCGTCGGTGTTTTGGTTGATGAAGTGTTGCCTCATTACCTCAACGATGTGCGTGGGGGAGGCGGCGGTGGCGGCGATATCGGAGGAGATCTGGATGGAGGCGGTGATCTAGATCTCTGATGAGAGATAAATTTCTCTTAATCTCTGTTTTTGTACTGCTTTCAGTTTCCATGGGTTCTGCTGTACAGGAGTATGGTATAAGCCAGGATTCAGGTTCTAATTTTGAGGCCCAGGACTGGTTTGAGGCTCCCACCTATGATTCTCAGTCAGAGCTTCTGTTTGAGATACTGGCTCCTTTCGCATTCATGACTATCCTGTTACAGATGACTCTGAAAAAAACGTTGAGGATGACCTTCGCTCAGGAAGACGACAACCCTTGGACTGGAGAGAACAAACCCAAAGTCCACAAGGAATCTACTTTGATGGCAGTCACTATCTCTGCAATGCTTTTAGCTTCTCCTTACTGGACTCTGATTCGTCAGATGGCGGCAAGCATCGGAGTGCTGACAGTCGGACTTTTAGGCCTTCTACTGCTGTATCTGGGTTATCTCTTCATCAAGGGCTGAAATCAGGTATAACGGAAGGATTAAAAACTGTAAAAGGATTAATACGTATCTATGGATACTCAAAGGCTCAAGAAGTACTTTTATTTGACAGGCCTTTATCTGGTTTCAGTTCCTCTAACAGCGGCTCAGACCATTGGAGGAAACCAAGGTATCGAGGCTAGTCTTCTTGAGTTCATGAGCACGATCCTCGTGTTTGAAATAGAATCTGTTCAAGGGGTTTTGCTTTACTTTTTGGCCCCGATAGCTGGTTTTTACTTTATTCAGAAAAACATGCTTAGTTATGGTTTTGAACTTTTTGAGGAGAGAATTGACAGAAATTCGTACGGAAGGACCGATGATGATATACCTAATGGAATCAAGGGACTTTCAATCATAACTTCATTTATAACGGTACAAATGCTGGGTAGGATAAGCACCAGTATTTTGTTTGCTACGGCTCTCCTGAGTATACTTCTTGGTGCCTTGATGCAGTTCGGCCTATTCCAAGGCCTGGGAGGCGGGAGCAGTAGCAGTTCAAGTACCAGTACAAGCAGTAGTTCAAATAATACCAATACTCAGAGAAGCAGCCAGACTCAGAGCAGCAGTAGCGGTTCCGGAGTGGACTGGAGCAAGCTAGGTCAGACTGCAGGTAACTTTGTGAACAATGTTCAACAGAACCAGCAGAACAGACAGAACCAGGGCATAAAAGACGCCCTATCCGTCTTCAGCTCAGGTACGGATGTCATAAAATTAGTGGATAAAGAGCCTTCGGACTTCAGAAATCATGTTCAAGATATCAGGAACGCTCGAAAAGGTGACGCATCGGACGTTAACAGCCTGGAAGAAATTATGGACCGTATGAAACATATAGAAAATGAGCTGGAGAATGAGTTATTGGACGCAGCTAAGGACGATCTACAGGATACTACTCAGGCCGCCAATATGGGAGGCGGGTCAATACTGTGGGAATGGGGAAGCGACTCCGAAATAAGATCGAAAGTTGACGGCTGGGGAATGGTTGACCAGCTGACGAATTTCAATGAAGAACTGAAAAGAATAAAAAATGACCAGAAAAACAACGTTGGGACTCTTGAAGACCAGTTGGATGCTAGCTGGGACGATATACAGGTCTACATCAAGATTCACAAATTCGCAGAGAATCTTCCCGGAGGCCCTAAAAACGTTGCGACGGACAATGACCTTTTAAACAGACTTGTGAGCGAGGCCTCCAACCGCAGCCAGCTAAATAGTAGAGGTACCGCACAGGCCAAATCAGATTTCAAAGCAGTGCTGGAGAAAATTGACCGGTTCGAACAGGCTCACAAAACGCTTATCTCAGATTTTGAGAGTGAACTAGAAAAAGAACTGAAACTGGACAAAACCGAGGTGGAAGACCTGAAGAAGATATCCAGCGATGACGATAAGATAAGAACAGCAGCCAACAGAACCAAACAGCTCATAGAACAGATTGAGTCGAACTACGGCGGAGGAGGGACTCCAGAAGTAGATCTTACGACAGGAAGCCCAACTCCTTCACAGGTAAAGAACCAGATGGACAGGATAAAGGATCTGGGAGACGAAATAGATAACCACATACAGGACATCCACAGTGTTGTACAGACTGAAGGGAACTTCGAGAACGAGAGTTACAAAAAATTAAATGACCTCAAGTAAAGAACCAAAAGGCCTTTATTTGTTACTCTTCAATAACTATCTATGGGTTCAGTTGAAGCCAGGTCTGATAGTGAATCATTTGTCTGGAGGCCTGATACAGGTATTGAAGGGCCTTCGATCAGCGATGATAAGGTTGAGGACGGTTCCAGTAAGGAGTTCTATCTGGCTGCGTCTGGATCTGATTCTACTTTTTCCGGTGTCAAAAATGCTCTTGAAGGTAAAGATGCGGATACCAATAGTTTAAGGCCTTCTGATGTGGAGAGGAGAGGGGATGAGATTTTTGTTGACGGTGTTGAGGCCTCGGATTTTGATGGAAGTATTTTTTACAGGCCTAATACCTGGTTTTCTGACCTTTCTGAGGAGGATAAGGTTGAGAAGATGGGTTTGATGTCCGATCTTGAGAGCGAGTATGACGTGGATTTCTATGGGGGAGCTCAGTCTGCTTTGATTTCTCGTGATAAGAAGGCTACGAAAAATGTCTATAAATCTAAAGGCGTTGATACTGTTGAGGGCTACAGTTTTGATGAGGCCTTGAATGTTCTTGAGGATGGAGGCAGTGTTGTTGCAAAGCCGCGTAAAGGGACTTGTCAGGGAGATTATGTTGAGCTTGTGGAATCAGGTGAGGAGCTGGAGGAGTATATGGACCGTGTGCTTGGAGATGATTTAACAGAGGAGGATGTGGGAGAGCATCTTCTTTTCGAGGAGTATCTTGAGACCGGTTATGATGCTGATAACTCTGATATGCGTATGGTAGTATTGAACGGTGAGATTTACAGGAAGGAGCGGTCTGGAGGAGATGGTATAGCGAATAATCTTGATAACAACGGGAGGTACGTAGAGGCTCCTGATCTGAGTGATGAAGAGAAAGAGCTTGCAGAAGAGACCCAGGAAATATTTGGGAACGGTTTCTATGCCGTCGATTATATCAGAGATGAGGAAGGAGAAGTCAAGGTGCTTGAAAATAACGCGACTCCCGGAACCCAGATCGGTGAGGAACTGGAGATAGATCTGGATGAGAAGATAGCTGGCGAGGCCTACAGAACGGAGAAAACGGCAGAAACCGGCAGTGATACGTACCAAGAACCTCAAAATAGTGTAATTATTTAAATAAGGAGTAACTTGTAACAATTAGAGGTTACCAAAAAATGCAATTGACAGTACAGAGCGTCATGAACAGGTCAATGGAGAACCCAGACCTACTTGTAATAGGGCTCGCTGCAGGCTACATACTTGCCAAAATACAAGCCAAAAGAAGTGGAATGGGAGGCATGGGAAGCCTCTAAGGTGATTAAAAAATGGTAGATATATTTACAGACCGTTTCGAGCACTACATGGACAATATCGAAAACACAGTGAATGAGTTTGTTATCGTAGTGCTGTCATTCGGAGCGATAATGGCGACACTCTATACAGTCACAAACGGAGCACAGTATGACTGGGTAAGTTTCGGCAGGATCCTTTTCCCATGGGTCTCGATGCTGGCCTTGATGATCATAGCTAGAGAGCTCTGGCTCCTCAACACCAAAGTCACACATTACTTGAAAGAACAATCAGGTGAATAAACAGAGTGGCTCCAACACCTCCAGGATTCGAACAATTACTTGCCAGCGGGTCTGATATAGGCCTGTTCTCTGGTATTTTACCTTTCATCATAACTTATACGATATTCTTCTTCCTGATAAGAAGAATTGGCCTTCTTGAGGATAACAACGATACGTTCGCAGCTATCCTTGCGATAGCGTTCGCGTTCTACACATCCAGGTTCATCATAATGAATCCGGGATACCAGCAGTTCATGTTGGACTACGTAAGCCGTATAGCGCTGATCACTGTAGGCCTATTAGGCCTGTTAGTAGTGCTGGCGTTTGTAGGCCTTGATTTGAGCAGCGATGTGCAGGGCCTCGGATACATAATGGCCCTGATTGTGATCGTGGCCTTCACGGTGTCAGGAGGAGTGCCTGTTATCGCAGGAGATGGAGCGCTTGGCCAGGTTCAGGAACTAGTCAACTGGTTGATCAACAGCGGAACAATCTGGATACTGGCCGTACTGGGCCTACTAGGCTGGACACTCAAAGACAGTGATGACGAAGATGATAATGGAGGCCTTCCTGAGCTATTCAGTGCTATAGGAAATAGCAGCGAGGGATAAATCAGTATGGGAGCATTCGGACAGATACTGACGGTCATGTGGGACATGGGGTTAAACCTGTTTTTCCCATGGCTCGTCATCCTCGCAGTGACCTACGGACTACTGGACCAGTACGAACTCATTAGCACTGAAGAAGGAGTTAACGGAGCTATAGCAATAGGCATAGCTTTTCTTGGAGTTCTAGGCATCACAGGTACATCAGGCCTTTTCACAAGCTTTGCAGCAGCCATAACCTTCGGAGTATTCGGAGTCCTGGGTCTTATGGTCCTCATGGCTGTCGCAGGATATGATATCACAGAACACGCAGAGGATTCAACTTCTGGTTTCGCAGTTTTCGCAGGCCTTATAGGATTGATATCCTTCTTAACTGTAGCTTTAAACTTCATAAACTTTGAAACCTGGATACCATCAGGAGGTTCAGTATTTCAGGATGCAGTGATGCCTGTACTTATCCTTGTCTTCCTGTTGCTGGTAATAGGGGCTACAACAAGAACTTAAAAATTGAATTTAAAAATAAGAAGCAGAAAATATTAGGATCGGGTCTCTACCAGTCGTCCATATTCATTTCTTCCATATTGTCCTCTGAGACGCTGGCGTCTGTCTCTATACCTCTTTCCTGCTTGATCTCCTGTACAAGACCTGTCAGATCCCTGACATTGTCAACAAGAGATGGCAGTACCTGCTGGAAGGCCTTTTCTAGGCCTCCGATCCTTGACTCGTAGTCATCTATGTGCTGCTCTATCTCATCCATCTTCTCTATGAACTGTTCCTGATCCTCGTCGTCTCTGACCTCAAGATCATGTACTCTCTGTTCCAGGTCTTCGAGTTCCTTCTCTATAGTGTCTAGTTCGGAGTATACGTTTTCAAATTCGGTCTTTACTCTCTGGAAGTTTTCAGCTACGATAGTTTCTATTAGTTCCTCTACTGCAGGATCTACTTCTCCAGCACCGCCTCCTCCAGCTGTTTCTTCCTGTCCCTGTTGCTGTATAGGTTGTTGTGCCTGCTGTTGGGCCTGTTGGGTTTGCTGAGTCTGTTGAGGCTGCTGTTGTTGCTGCATGCCTCCCTGATTCTGCTGGAAACCCTGATTATTGTTGTTCTGGAAGTTTTGTTGCTGATTTTGCTGTTGCTGGTTGTTATCGTTTTGTTCGTATCCTTGATCCATAGGGCTTACCGCCTCCTGTTCCTGATCTGAGCTGTACTGTGTAAGTGGTTGAGGCCCGTCACCTTGCTGGCCTCCTGTTGCCGAGTTAGTTACTGCGTTGTTCATCGCTCTCTGTATCTCCTGTTTGGAGTACTGTCCCTGTAACTCCTGCATTATGTCTTCATCGGAGTAGCCCTGCTGGGACATGTTCTTGACTGTTCTTTCAAGGCTTCCTCCTGATAGAGCATTGTCTTCAGAACGGCCTGACTGCTGTTGCTGGCCTCCTCCGAATGAGTTTCCTCCAGAACCGTCGTCTTCATCATCCTTCATTCTTCCAAATAATTTGAACTCCATAAAGTTTCTACCTCACCTTTTCGTTAAAATTGTAGATTTTCAGACGCATATTGTTACCTTTCCTCTTCTTGCTTTTTTATCTTTCTGTCGACCATTTTCTCGATTTCCTGCTTGCTCGGACCTGTATTTTCCTGCATCATCTCTTTAGCCTCTTTTTTTGTGACAAACGAGGAGTGAATCGGATTCATGAGATCCATGTAGTTCTCGATCTCCTCGATCTCCTGGGAGGTGACGAACTTTCTCTTTTCACGGTTGATCTCTTTGATATCTACCTCCATGTTCGCGACACGATCTCTCAGGTCGCTCATCTCATCGTTCAAGTCCTGTAACTCGCTGTTGAGATCTTTTGTCTTATCAAGGAGAGTATCATCCAAGGTGTTTACCCTGGCGTTCATGTTCCTGATCTTCTCCTCAAGGTCTCTAACCCTTCTGTTGAAGTCGTTCACCCGGTCAACGAGCTTGTTTACAACTTGTTGGTCCGCCATCCTATCTTTTAATTTAGAAACCCCCGAATAATAATGCTGGGTGTAAAGAAAGAGATGGTTGACAGAAGTCAAGGAGATCAAGGAGTTTTCGAGTACGAATACGATGAAGAAACATCAACAGTAAGGGTCAACACACTCGGTTCTATGTATGGAGCAAGCATAGAAGACTATCCAGAAGTCATGGCACGGGTCATAAACATTCTACAGGAAGTACCTAACGCCGAATCAGTTATTCTTGCCGAATCAAGAGAGTACGAATACGGACAGGACCAGGTAAAACTTCTGAGAGAGATAGCTACGGCAATACAGGAGATATCCCGCCAAGGGTATATCTCACAGGACGTCAAAACAGAGAAATGTGACCAGATCTACAGCGAACACCTGCCAGAAGTCCAGAAAATAGTATTCAACAAACTCCGGATGGATCCTGTAGGAGCATATGTACAGATAAAAAGAAAGGAACGCCACCTCAGACAGAAGATGGAGGATGGCTACCCACAGCAACAGAGATGCTGCAAATACTTCATCCAGGACGTCATAAAACCTGTCCGAGACAGGATAGAGGAATGTAAACTTATTCAGCAGGCCCAGGAACAGATCACAGGCCACCATGTCGGAGAAAGAGAGATCTACAGAGAATACTTCCACCCGCTGGTAAGGCCTAACTTCATGCTTACCAAGTTCATGTCCCTCCCCCCGGAAAGAGGAGAGGAGATGGAACGGTACGAGATGGACAACATAGATGCAGAGGTTACGGTCTATGATGTACCTCACAAGACAAGGCCTGTCTACCACATCGATCCTCCAGAGTTCAACCTCTCCGAGGAAAAATACAACATACTTGATGCGGCGAGGCGTTTCATGGCAAGCCACGACCCTCAGGAAGGAGAGTTCGCTGAACCGGACAAGATGCGGGATGTATTCCAGAACATCGGACGCGACATGCTCAGGGACGTCGCCAACCAGATGGGAGTAAGACTGGAAAACGACGAGATGGAACAACTTGCCAATATATTGAACAGGTATACCTCAGGCCTTGGAGTACTTGAATTACTGCTTTCTGACCCAAAGATCCAGGATGTATATATCAACTCTCCGATCGGAGATTCACCTATCTTCATCTCACACCAGGACTACGAGGAATGTGAGACAAACCTGATCCCTACAAAAGAGGAGGCCGAGTCCTGGGCTACTCGTTTCAGGATTCAGTCAGGAAGGCCTCTTGACGAGGCGAACCCTGTACTGGATACAGAGACCGAGGTTGAAGGTGGTAGGGCGCGTGTAGCTGTTATTCAGGAGAATCTGTCGCCTGAAGGCCTTGCCTTTGCTTTCCGTAGGCACCGTTCTAGGGCATGGACCCTGCCCTTGTTCGTGCATAATGGGATGGTTTCGCCCCTTGCTGCGGCTCTGATCTCGTTTATCGTGGACGGTAACCGTTCGGTGCTGTTTGCCGGTACAAGAGGTGCGGGTAAGTCATCGCTTCTGTCGGCTTCGATGCTTGAGATCATGAAAAGCCACAGGATCGTGACGGTGGAGGACACTCTCGAGCTTCCTGTTCCACAGATGAACGACCTCGGGTATAACATTGAGAGGATGAAGTCGCGTTCCGTCATCACGCAGGTAGAAAACGAGATGGGGGCTGACGATGCTATCAGGACATCGTTGAGACTTGGAGACTCCGCTCTTGTCATCGGTGAGGTCCGTTCGGAGGAGGCTCAGGCCCTGTATGAGGCGATGCGTGTCGGTGCCGTCGCTAACTTCGTAGGAGGTACTATCCACGGTGAGGACGCTTACTCTGTCTTTGACCGTGTTGTTAACGACCTTGGGGTTCCGCGTACTTCTTTCAAGGCTACAGATATCGTTGTACAGGTTAACAAGATCGAAAGCCCTGGAGGTATGGAGACTTATCGTCGTGTAACAGGTATTACAGAGGTTCGAAAGGAATGGGAAGACGATCCTCAGGAGGAAAATGCCTTCGTGGATCTGATGCGTTATGACAGCAACAAGGACAAGCTTGTTCCCACAGATACTCTGATCAACGGCGAATCCCTTATCCTGAACAGGATCGCTGAAAACATCAAGGAATGGAAGAACAACTGGGAGGCAGTCTGGAACAATATCCAGCTTAGAAAAGACATAAAGAAAGCACAGGTGGAAAAATACGAGGAAACAGGCAACGACGAACTTCTGGAAGCAGAGTTCACCGTCAAGGCCAACCAGCAGTTCCATATCATCGCTGAAAAGGTAAACCAGGAGTATGGAGAACAGGACAGAGAAAGAATCTTCAATAGATGGGAGGAATGGCTGGACCAACAGGTGGATTAGATGCCAGATAACCCTGATCAATCTGACGGAGGCCTTAATGAAAAGGAGAAGGAAAGGCTCCAGAATGTAATAAATGACATTAACGAAGATGTTCAGAGGCCTCCATATGATACGAATAATAATAAAGAGGGTTATTCACGGCAGTACAAGGAGTTCAGGGAGGAAGAGGAGGAATCTCAGGAGCTTACCCAGTACGAAAGGCTCTGTTACCGGATGGCAGGCCTTTTTAACTTGAGTGCTGAGGAGAGTACGAAGAAGAAACTTAATCCCTCTATAGAGCTTCTTGACTGGGAGATCACTCCGGGTATGGTAGTATCTGCGACGGCAGGTGTAGGCCTTTTCTCTTTCATGGCCTGGTTTTTCATCTTCATGGTTAACCTGTTGATCCTGCCGATAATCCCTGTCTCCTTACTTGCTATAAGCGTCCTGGCTCCTATAGGTGCTACGGCTTATACGTTTTACTTGCCTATCTTTGCTGCCAAGAACAAGGTTATCCGGTCGAGCGGGGAGATGATCCTCTCTATACTTTATATGGTTATCTACATGCGTACATCCGCGAACCTGGAGGGAGCGATAAGGTTCGCTGCTTTAAACCTTAAAGGGCCTATCTCGGATGATCTGAAAGGAGTTATGTGGGACGTGGAATCAGGGAAGTACAACGAGATCAACAAATCGCTTGAGAACTACACGCAGAAGTGGAAGGACTTCAACGAGGACTACCTTGAATCCCTTAACTTGCTGATAGCATCTCTGAACGAGCCGAACAAGAAGAGAAGAGACAGGTTGATGCAGGACGCTATCGACAACATTCTTGACGGGACGAAAGAGAAGATGAAGCACTACGCACAGAACTTGGAGACCCCGGTCATGATAATCAACGCCGTCGGTGCTATGCTTCCGGTCCTCGGCATGATAATGCTTCCATTGATCTCAGCGTTCATGGGGGGAGTCATTACTCCTATGCACCTTCTCATCATGTTCAACATAATGCTTCCGGCCTTCCTCTGGATATTCATGCAGAGAACACTCAGTTCAAGGCCTCCAACAGTCTCATCAAAGCCTTCAAACAAAGGAGATCTTCCAGAAAGAGGTAAGTACCAGATAGAGGCCTTCGATAGAGAATTGTCGATACCTACCTGGCCCATAGGCCTCGGAGTTTTCCTTGTAGTAGGTTTTTACGGTATGGTCGGTTATCTTGCATATCCGTACTTCTATCCTGTTGAGAATGTTAATCCTGCAAATGTTCCGGCTTTGTTCCTTGATGGTGCCCAGCTCAGTGCTTTTCCAATGCTTATGAGAAGTGTCTCGATTATTTTCGGTCTAGGCCTGGGGATTGGTGTAAGCAAGACTCTGGGCAACAAGGCCAGACAGCAGGCGGAGGATGAGATCAAACATATCGAGCAGCAGTTCCCTAATGCTCTTTTCGAGTTAGGAAACAATATCTCTGGAGGTACTCCGATTGAGCTTGCTCTACAGGATGCTGGAGAGTCAACTAAAGATCTTGAGATTTCCAACCTGTTTATCGAGGCCTCAAATAACATCAAGAACATGGGGATGACGTTTGAACAGTCTATCTTCGACGAAGATTATGGAGCCCTGAAGCATTATCCGAGCCAGACTATTGAGACTGTTATGCGTGCTATCCTGTCGTCTTCTGACAAGGGTACGAAGATGGCTTCGACTGCGATGATGACGATCTCCCGTTACCTGGAAAACATCCATGATACACAGGAACAGCTTAATGACCTGATGGAGGATACTACTACGACGATCCAGATGCTTGCGTACATGCTGGCTCCAGTGATCTCTGGTGTAGCAGTTGGCATGTCCCAGACCATTATCTCCGCACTTTACTCACTTGGTGAATCCTTCAGCCAGACACAGCAGAACCTTCCAGAAGGAGGACAGTCAGGAAACCTAGGAGGCACCGGTATACTGAATAACCTTCAGTCAGCTATCCCTCCAGAGATGCTGCAGTTCGTGGTCGGAATATACCTGATCCAGCTACTTTATATACTGGGAACGTTTTACACCAAGATAACACAGGGAGAGGACAAAACCTACAAGAATATGTTCATCGGAAAGATAATGATGTCAGGCCTCTTCTTTTACGCGATGACAGTAATAATCATCAGTCTGATGTTCGGAAGCCTCGTAAGCAACGTAGGATCAACCATGGGATAAAATCATGAAAGAAAAAATACTCAGGAAATTAGCTAATAACTGGAGCAAAGGAGGCATAACCATCCGGAAACTTGTACTGATAGTGATCGGGATAGGGACGATGGCCGTGGTCATTATGACAATCCAGAGCGGTATAGAGAGCGCCTACACCGAAGGCCTTGAAAACGCTCTGCGTGATAAATAATAAACTAATATAAACAATCCATGCCAATTTTTTACCCATGAATATCAGGGAGAAACTGCAATCTCTTCTATTCAAGCTCCTACATGGAATAGACAGTAAGCTCCCAGACAACTGGAAATACTACACAGAAACAGGGATAGGAGCGCTTCTTGTACTTGGCTCCGCAGGCAGCCTATTACTTCCTCCAAGATCCTATATTTCAGGACTGGTATTCCTGCTGATAGGAATGTACACCATCCCGGACATCAGGTTCAGGATACTGTTCAAACTTGATATCAGACCTCCTAGGTACTCAGTGCCTGTAGTCCTTCTTATAGGCTTTATGATAGCTGGTTTTTTCAGTCCACAGACAGCAGGAGGCCTTATTGGATCTACTTTTGACTCCGATCCCGAGTTAAGTGTTGAAGAACGGCAGCCTGTGAAGATTGTGACCGGAAAAGCAGATGTCAGGAACAACGGAGCACAGCCTTTCAATTACACGGCAGGCCTTTCCATTGATGGAGAACTGGTTGAACAGGAAACTGTTTTGATAGGTTCAAAGAGCTCGGAGACGTTCAATCTTTCTGAGGAGATCCAGGACGAAGGAGATCACAGAGTGAGGTTTTATTCAAGCAGTTCCGATGAATTGACAGGTTCCAACGATACCGGTTTCAGCATAGAGGATTCTGTTACCCTCCCTAACTATCTTAACGGAAATAATATCGAAAGTTCGGTTCAGGGGTATTCTCCTATCCCTCAGAAGGATTTAAGTATTGTAAAAAACGTTGAGATATCAGAGACAGATGAAGGAGCTGAGGTAGTACTGACAAACAAGGCAGACAATGTTTACGGAGTCTTCGATGTCATAAAAACAGCAACAGCCAATTCATTCCACTCAAGTAAACAGATATTCGAGGATTTCCAGGATGTCAGCTATGTGACTGTATCAACAGAAGTGGATTATACCTATCGAAACGGCACAGTCAGGGAAAGAGAGATCCTCAGAACAGGCCTTTCAGAGGCAGATGCAGAAAATCTGAACTGGCAGAGCAAGCCCGATCAGATAAGACAGGACTACGGCTACTGGCTGAACTCGACTACCAGTTACGAAATTGAGCAAAATCTCTGTGAAGGCCTTCAAAAAAATATAAGCTGTACAGGGTAAACTGATGTCGGTATTTTTAGATACGAGATCATCGATTAAGGCCTCAGAGGTGGTTTTTTCTTGAGCTCTAAAGGTATGGGTATAGGCGGAGTGTTGAAACTTACCCTGGCCTTGATGACAGCCTCTCTTTTCATATCTGTTTCTACAGTAGGGGATCTGAGTGAGGCCATCACTGAGAGTTTCGAGAATATCCAGAATGCTACCGATTATACTGTCGAGGTGGAAGATGTTGAAGCACTTTCTCAGTCTGCGAAGTTTGTGAGACAGAGGGCTGGAAACGATGGTTGCAAGGATAGTAATGGCAAGGGTTGGAATACTGTGCCCCAACAGAACGAAAACGGAGGTTATCCTGCTTTAAGTGATTCCTATCTGGGTCAGAAGCCGAACTGCTTCGGTACAGCATCCACTCTTGCCAGAGGCAACGGTGTGGTTGGTAGTGCCCAGAGTGCGATTTATGAGGAAGGTCAGGATATGGAGGGGATCTATTCCAGAGTGCGGTTCGAGGTAACGGAACCTATGGCTATAGAGACCTCTGAGAATTCTGGTTCAAACACGTGGCTTGAAGATCGACTTGTGGGCGTTTCCAGAATGGGATTTAATGAAAATACGATGACCCATGGAGAATGTAAAAATGCTGGAGCCGCTTCAGCCTATCTAGGCATGGGCAGTCATTATGTGATGTATTTCCAGCCAGATCAGGCACATAAAGAGCCTCATAGAGCCGATAAATGGATGCAGGAGTTCGCAGATAGGCTGGAAAACAGAGCTTACTGTCATCCAGATGGAGAGGCCTACGAGTTCCAGCAGATAACGATCTCAGAACTTGACCAGCATCCTGTAATTAGTGCGACGAGAAGGCTTGAGAATAAAGTTGTTCTCTGTCCTGGCGATAGAGGATACATCCAGATGAACAAGAAAACTCCTATGGAGAGAGCTGAGGTAGGAGAATCCTGGGCAGGAACATCGGCTAATTTCCCGTATATACAGGTAACTAACCTTGGAACCAGTACTAACAGCACTTGTCTGCCCGCAGAGATGGAGCCAGCAGCAGAGTTCGAGGAAGTAGTAGGTGTCGAGAGAATTGAACTTCCGAATGAGATGGACGAACAGCTAGGATCCATGGTCCCGGACAAGATCGAAAACGCATACAAGGGATTCATAGAAGGAGTCTGGGAAGACAGTTTCGCCGATAAGACTGTAGAAGAGATAAACGATCAGCTGGGTGCAGCGGCCGGATATATTGAAAGCGGAGTAAACGCAGTTATAGATGGTGCAGTCGATATTGTAGGAGGTACCTTGGGAGCTATTGCCGAGGCTATACCAGGGCCTTGGGGTGATGACACTCCTGATGATATCGCAGAGTTCCTCAATGATAAAGGTGTAGACCCGATCCAGGACATGTTCAGCGATACTGTAAGTGCGGTCTCAGAGACCCTGGATGGACAGATGAAAGACTCTCTACATGTACAGCTCAGTTTCACAAACAAGCACGTAGATATGGACGACGATGCCTTCCCTGCTGACTTCCGTGGAGGATTCAGGATACTCTTCTGGGAGGGGGGAGACGATGAAGAGGTAAACGGCAAATTCGAGATAGAGCCTGCCGGAGGCCTTTACGACGAAGACGTTCCTCAGGGAGTAGAGGGAGCCGGAGAGCTTGATGCCTTACAGTCAGGATGGCTTGACGGCAACGGCGGAATCAAAGACCTAGGATGCTATATAAAGGCCGAACTAGTAATGGAACAGAAAAGAACGAGTATGGATTACCCGGATAGAGCGGAACAGGTATGGGATATCTACATAGGCGACCTAGAAGATGCAGGAAGCTCTTCAAGCACTAAATCAGACTGTAGCGGAAGAGATGGGAGAATCGAAGGTGAAAGAGCGGGTGTAGCATGGGGAGGACTATCAACACTCGGAAATCTGGAAGTAGAGGCCAACGATTACTACCCGGAAGAAGAGGAGCTAGAGGTAACAGCAACCGCCACTGCGAATGAAGAGGGAGATGGAGATATAGATGGAGGAACCCTGGAAGTGGGTATAAACCAAGGAGCTACGTTTAACATGGAGGAATTTGACAACACATGCGAGGGAGATTCATGCAGTATCACAACTAATATATCGAATATAGAATCAGACGAATCTCCTAATGTTGAGGCAAGATTCATCAGAAACGATGAGCCGGAGTCAGAAACTGTTTCTCCAGATCTCTCAAGCTTCTTCCCTGCAGAAGAGGTTCTAGGCTCTGAGGAATGGAACTGGGACTCCCAGTACAACTCGAGTACAGGCCTTTACAACGTAAGTGTGACCTTCGGAGATGATCCTGATGAGGGAAGAAGTACAGACCTGGATAGCGGTAGAATTGAGCTTATGAATGTTAGCGGGTCAAACAATGTGATCCAGCAGGCTGATTGCAGTAGCTCCGAATGGAACACTGACTGTAAGGCAGAGATGACACAAATACCAGCAGCCAGCAGCGGTGAACTGGAGTTAAACTCGACGATCACTATGGATGGTGCGATGTACTGGGACTCGAAAACCCTTACGCCTCCATAGGAAAGGCCTCATACAGGAATAGAAAACACTTAAATTAAAGAAAAGCTTAATATCTATTCAGAGAAGGGTTATAAGGTGATTTCTTCCAACTGGACGTCCAAGGGACAGGGCGGTATGCCTGTCAAGATTATCGTAGGCCTCTTAATAGCCATTATAATCGGTATTTTCATGCTTATGTTCCTTCTCCCTACGATAAGAGCACAGGAACAGGCCGCCAGCTGTACGGGTATCTTGAGGAGCCTAGGTACTATACTGGCCGACATGACCGGTGTATCGTTATGCTGAGAAAAAGGAAAGGTATAGCCACGGGAGCTATAATGAAGCTGGTTCTAGCACTTATGACAGCTTCACTGTTTATCGGCGCAGGAACAGTAGGTTCTCTGGGAACTGCCCTGGAAGAAGGATTCACAAACATGGGAGAAAGTACCGATTACCGCATAGACCTAGATGCAGAGAACGAAGAGGAGGCTAAAGAAAAGTTATCACAGGCAGCTCTCTTTGTGAGACAGAGAGCGGGAAATCAAGGATGTGCGGAAGATGCACACAAGGGATCTTACAAAAGTGTGCCAAAATATGTAGAGGAAGACGGTGGATACAAAGCTCTTGAGGACACATACATCGGAAGATATCCTACATGCGAGTCCTCAACTTCTACACTCTCCAGAGGAATAAAAGGCAGTCTCAAGGATCTGGGATCAGATCAGGAGGGAATCTATTCAAGAGTTGCCTTCAAGGTTACCGGAGATTCAAATGAAGACCATGATATAAACCTGGATACCGGCGATCCTGAAACATGGCTGGAAGGAGAAGATACAGAAGCAGGAATAACAGCGATCAAAAAAGGTTCTCTGGAAAGTTCAACACAAGAAAGCTGCAATTTAGATATTCTGGAAAGTGCAGTAGAAGGTGCAGCTTACGGTGCTGCGATAGGAGCAGCACCAGCAAACCCTGTCACCATAACAGGAGGAGCGAAAATAGGATTTGTTACAGGAGCGGTTGAGGAAACAATTACAGGAGCCAGATTCGTGGGGACAGGCAATAGATGGGTCATATTTGTGAGACCTGAAGAAATGGATGATAGAGTAAATAAATGGGTGGACAATGCACAGAATGGCGGAAACAGCTATGGATACGAAAACAGATTATATTGTCACTCTAGAACTGACAGCGTAGACTGGTCAAATTTATTTGATGGAGGACCATTGGTAAGATCTCCTTTGAGAGGCGCCTATAATAATCATTATAATCAGCAAGTTGAAATGAAGTTATGTCCTGGAGACGAAGGCTATATTCAGATGAACAAGGGTAGGCCTCAGAATGATGCAGAGGCAGGGGAGGACTGGCTTTCTGGAGCTTCAAAGTACCCATACATAGAGATAACTGAGAAAGGAAGCTGTGAAACAGAGGCTGTGGAACCTGAAGGACCAGTGACCGGAACTGTTACCAACGATGCAACAAAGGAAGCGACAGGAGGTAACTCTGATGTGATCCAGGATTCAGGTTCAGGATTCCAGTTTGAACCCTCAAACTCTCCGAACTTCAATGACTTTATTGTTTATCAACCTTTACCTGAGGGAGACAAGACTGTCACTGTCAGAGCAGAGTTCTCAGAAAGAGGTCATTTACAGATCGATGCACAAAAAGAGTCAGGAAACTTCCCGAACTCAGGTTCCTCGACTGTAACATACGTTAACACTGACGCAAACAAAAATGAGCATCTCTGGATCAACAAGCCAGATGGAGGATATGTTGACAGCGGCGCAGACTACGAGACAGATAAGACCTATACCTTCAAACTGAAAAGAAACGGAAATGACATCTCGTGGACAATAAAAGAAGAAGGAACAAACATCTATACACACACGGGCCAAGGTAACGACTTCCGCAGGCTGGTCCTAGAATCCTGGGAATCTTATGGAGGTAGCTCAGCAACACCGAGCGTCAAAATCAAAGAAGTCACAGTAGAGGAAAATTGAGATGAACATCATAAAGGCAGCAGAAAACAATCTGAGAAACAGCATGAAAGGACAGAACTTTTCCATCAAAACTATGGCGCTGATAGTGCTGGGTATCATGGTAGTAGTACTTGTCTTCGGAGCTTTCAGCGGATGGTTCGATAATGCTGTCAGTCAATTCACTGGAAACGTGAGCTATCCATCACCTAGAAGCTAGGGTAAATACATGATACAGAACATACTCGACAGAAAAAAGGGCATCAACTCAACGATCGCGTTAGTGATAACTATAGCAGTAGGCCTCATGGTGGTTGTGATAATAATCACTTTAGTGACGACAAACACAGGGAATCTTGAGACCTGGGCAAATGATGGTGTTCCAGGAGGACTCTGGGCAGGTGAAGGCTCATGAGGACCTCTGTTCAGGCCTTGATCGCTCTTGTACTGGTTTTGATGGTTGTAGTAGGAATCTATGCAGTAGGCTCAAGCGTTTTCAACAACGCAGGTTCTACTATCGATGATTCAGGCCAGGAATCAGGAAACCGTATGGACTGTATATTTTCAAACCCTGAAAGTGCGGACAGCGCCTGTAGAAGTGAAGAATCAAATCTGGAGGTGAAAGAAGAAAATGCTAGGAAAGTATAGAAAAGGTTCAAATGCAGGCATGCCTATAATAGCAGTGGTAGCCGTTATAGGCGCACTTGCAGGTATGGGGGTCATTTTCCAGGTGATAAGCGGAGTCGGTACGGAGACAGGGCAGGATCATGATAGAAGACAGTTGACAGACCTGGGATCTGCCATAGAGAACAAATGTGAAGACCTCTCAAGCGGAAGCGATGCTACATCCATCACCTCGATCGATGTGTCTGTAGAGTTACAGACAGACAGCGAACTTAGACCTGAAGACCCAGAAGAAGATTACAACAGTAAGCTGGTACTGGAGTTTTCAGACAGTTCACAGAGCTACAATCTACCTTCAGATGACTGCAAGATTAACATAGTTAACGAATCTATCCCTACAGGACAGCACCAAGTACAGGTCTCACATAACGGCTACGGTAACGACAATGATGATCCTATCATCAAGGTGAGAGCGAACTGATGAAGTTAAAGGGCCAGTCCACGATACCGTTCACTGTGATCGAGGCAGCGACCACGATGTTGCTTATACTGATGATAGTCTACGGCAACCAGGCCCATACCAACGACTTCGTAAAACAGGAAACCCTAGATCTACAGGCAGACCGGGTGACCAACGCTGCACTGGCCCTTAACTCTGTACCTGAAGGGTTTGTAGAAGTAGACATGTCAGGCTATCAGATGAAATACGAGGACAGCAACATCACCATGAAATACAACGATAAAGAACTCGCCTCAGAGATAGATCAGAACATGATAAACTACGATAATATTCAGGGGCCTTCAGATTTCAAAAAAGTTAATGGAACAGTTTGCCTTCGGAAAACAGAATCGAACCAACTCATTATAGCCGCGGAGGCTTGCTGAATGGACCTTTACAACCTTGTAATGAAGATTCCGTACGTACTGATGATCCTCGTAGGGATAACGTTCATAATTCAACTCTACGTCGGAGGCCTCAACAACCTATCAATCGATATCGACAGCTACAATGAAGATGAATACAGGAGCACCGTTGTACTGGAAAACACTCTTTCTGTAGAGGAAAATGGAACAGAAAATCTTGGATACAGTTACGACCACAGAAGAGCAGTGATACCAGTCGAATTTTTCACACAGCAGGCCTCAGATGTGGATGACGGTCCTTATTACAAGAAGAACGGAGATCACTGTTATATTCCGCGTGTGGCAGGCCTTGATGGTGAGAACTTTGCGTTTTATATTCTAAATCTGGATGAAGATGATACCTCTGTGGACCTAGACTGTACTACGCAGAGAGGTGATAGGTCTGAAACTGTTTTCAGTCCTGCGCTTCTGGTCCAGGATGGAGATCCAATACCTGCGAGGTTGTATGTTTATGCGAGATAGGAAAGGCCAGGGCGTCATAATAGAAGTTCTGGCGTTTGCTATGTCGATGATGCTAGCCATAATTGTTTTCTACGTCATGATAAGTACAGGAGGTATAACGGAGCAGACTGCCGAGGAATCGATCAAATACGAGCTTGGGGAGTTGAAGAAGCGTTCGGCAGTAAGTATCACTATGAACGATCATATCTGGAGGATTGACAGCGTTGATAAAGGAAAATATGCTGACTGGCCTGCTTACAAGGTTTTCTCCCATTACCTCTCTACACCGGGCGACGAGATGCATATATACGATGAGGATATAGATATGGATGAGGCCGAGGAAGACCTGCTGAAATATATCGAATACAAGATGGACAAGTACTGGCAGGAAGGTCCTAATGATATTGATTACCATTTCAAGGCCATTTATGAGGAGGCCTCAGACAGACCAAGGAACCTTACTGTCAGTACATACGAAGAGGGTCCTTCAGGCTCAGGAGGAAGGATCTCGTATCCTTTGAGCCTGACAGGAGGCAGGGAGGCAGAGGTAGCTCTCTGGACAGATAACACTGAGAATATACAGACTGTTGGTGGTGCAGATGGATCTTAAGAAAAAGTTGAAGAAAGGTACTTTTTCAGGTGTGATACCCATGATGGGAATGTTTATCATGGCAGCAGTGATGGCTTTCCAGTCTATACCGATAAGCGAAGCCGTGGGAGACCAGCTGAGCGAATCTTTCACAGACCTGAGTCGTGTTGCCGAGACGAAGTCCTACGGAGATCTCTACTTCTTTAACTTCGTTCCAAACGGCGCCGAACACTCTCTGAACAACATCAGTTACTCTCTAGGTAAAGATGGAGGAAATGTTTCCTGGAGCCATAACACCTTTGATCCAGACAATGACATCGAGACGGATGTGGAAAACAGAGTCGAGACAATAATAGAGGACAAACTGGAGCCGAAAACAGAGACTTACTTCAACGAAAGATACGGCGGTGTCTCACAGGGAAACGGATGCACAATACCAAGTATAAACTACACCACTATACCTCTCCCAGATTCAGAATCAGATTACACTCAGGGCGTAGAAAACAATCCTGAGAATATACCTATGGTCGTCAGATCACAGGTGGAGACAGAAGGCTCCAGCTACTTCTACAGCGGAGGAGAAGCAGCACCAATCGAAGTAGAATGCCTACACGAACAGGGAGCAACCAAGTACATCGGAGACACACAGAGTGAATCAGAGACCAGCACTACAACAGGAACAGGAACGGGGACAGGAACGGGAACTGGGACAGGCGGCTTAAGTACAGGATTCGGAGGTCTCGGAGGATTCAACTTCGGATACGGATTCTTCCCAGGAAACTGGGTCAGCCTGGGTTACACGAACCGTGTTGAGGCCTCAGCAAACAGGTTCCACGTCCTCACAGAACAGACGACAAGATACTTTAAAACCCTGCACGATGAGTGGGTTCAGGTAAAAAAAGAGACTGGAAAAAGCCAGTACGTATGCAGCCTAGGCTCGAACGAATGGAAAGCAGCAAAGTCAGAGGCAAACAATGACATAGAAAACAAGATAAGCTCAGGAAGGACAAAGGCCAGAAACAGTGTAGATCTCTATGAGGGAATAGAAATCAAAAATAAGGAGATAACAAGCAGCTCAGACTTCGGCCACGGCATAACAACACAGAAATATGAGGGTACAATCAGCACCTCAACGGAATCTGGAGGATGTGTCTGTGACTGTGGTGAAGATTGTTGCTATGATGAAAAAAGAGCAGTAGCGACAATAACTCCTCAAAAATCCGTTGTAGACTGGAAGCTAAAAGACGAAGCTTACAAGGTACAAACAAGATCAGGATGGAAAAACCTGAAATTCAAAATCAAATCCTACAACCATGACTTCCAAGAAGACAGCTGAAGACCTCTAATCTATAAAAAATTCAACCGACAAAAGATTTCATAAGTGATAACCAGTGCCCGAAGAACAAGAAAACGACGACAATACAGTATATGTCGGATCCAAACCAGCAATGAGCTACGTACTTGCAGTAGTCACACAGTTCAGTGAAGGACAAGACCTCGTACACGTGAAAGCCAGAGGAAAGGCGATTAGCCGTGCAGTAGACGTCGCAGAAATCGTCAGAGACAGATTCGTCGAAGAAGCAACTGTTGAAGACATCAAAATCGGTACAGACCAGATCGAAACCGATGAAGGCGACGAGATCAACGTATCCTCAATCCAGATAGACCTCGAAAAGCCATAAGCATCGAGGCCTACCCTATTTCTTTATTTTTCTCCTTAACAGGAAGGATTTTTATACCAGCAAAGTAATTATTCCTTTATGACAGAAAGAAAAGGTCTTTCACAGATTCTATATCTCATAATCGCAGCATCCGTACTAATGATGGTCGCACTATCACTAATCTTCATGTTCAACTCATCTGTAGGTGGACAGACCGGAGACGTTCAAGCATGTAATACAGCGATAGAAACCCAGTGTTCTGTATCCGGTGCAAGCAGTATCCCTGTCCCGCCCAACTGTATAACCGAACAGAGTGGAGAGAAAGAACTGATAGACGGAATAAGAAACGATGATGAAGGGAGTTTCGATGACGGCGACAAGCAAATTCAGTGCTAAAATATTGCTTATTTAGCAAAAAACCACTCAACACACAGATAAAGAGTAAATCATGGACAAAACACTCGAAATAATAATAGCCGCGACAGTAATACTCCTAACAGCCCTTACAGTAATGTTCATGGTCGGAGGCCAGAGCGAAAGCTTTAACGACTGGATGAACAACACA
>ERZ1034573.112-NODE-112-length-21575-cov-17.310130_pt1 | contig 21575 bp, 15 predicted proteins | sample MGYA00520641_ERZ1034573 | MGnify/ENA primary metagenome ERZ1034573 (study PRJEB33760, sample SAMEA4777724) | hypersaline lake metagenome | biome: hypersaline environment; feature: brines | place: Spain | collected 2014-08 | depth 0 m ...
TATTAGTTTATAAATTTATAAGATTTAAACGATTTTCTTGCTTCTCTGCTACACTTACATATAGATCAAAATATTTTTTTATGCGGCAGAATAGTCAAATAGCGTTCCGGTTTTGACTGTTCCTCCAACGTTTACTTTGATCATATAATCTCCGGTGTCGCCTGAACCTGTGCCATCGGAAAGCCAAGTAACAGCGTTTCCTTCTTCTGGGTCTGCAGGATCTGAATTCAAGCCCGTCTTTTGAATTGAATCTGTAAGAGAAATGTCGATTGCATCTCCACTATCGGTAATTGAAACATTTTCCCCCGTTTGAAACCCGCCAACGTCCAATGAAATTTCTCTAATTCCAACATTTCCGGGTTCTAAATCAACGACGTTGATTCCTCTTCCTTCCCTCACTTCTTCAACGTTTGGCGCATACTCGATATTTTCTACGTGCCCACGGTCGTCGGTTTCAAGAGTGCGGATTCCAACTGAATACTCTTCGCCTGCAACCAAATTCGAGTCAGCTTGCGTGTCGGGAATTGATGGAATTGGAATCGGATTTCCGCTTTCATCAGCAAAACCTGTCTCTGCGTGTCCTATAACAAGCTTTCCGTTATCATTTGAACCGAAGGTGATGTACCCGTCTTTATTTTTGATGCCGTTTTCAAGGTCAAGCGTTTCTGCGCTCAAAACGTGCCCGTCGTTGACGTTTAACGTTTGAATTACTTTCGGCGTTTCGCTGTTTAAAAACGGGTTGTTTTCTTTATCTCGCTCTTCGTTGTCCCTGTACTCGATGTGATTAAAAGTAAGCTCGACGCCGTCGTCTTCTCCTTCTATTTCCTTGCTATTGACCAATATTTTATTCCCTCCGGTGTATCGAACGGTTCCTCTAAACGGCACTTCAAGAGACTGGAGAATGCGGTTTCCTTCTTCATTTTCTTTTTGCTTAGACTTGACAAACCACAGGCTTCTTTCAAACTCTTGTTTAAACGCCCACTCGCTTGCAAGATTCAAGTCGGTGATGTTTTCGATGTTTCCTGTAAAATTTGGGTTAAGATACCTTTTTGCTACGTCTCCATCTCTGTTTGTGTTAAGTGGATGACTAATTTCTGAAACTGGAGGCCCGTCGTAGGTTTGCCCATCTGAAACTTTAAAATCTTCAATCCGATATCCGTCTTCGTAATCTACAACGGCTCCGGGCATAAGCGTTACCGTAACGTTCGGAGGAATATTTACTTCAGTTCCATTGTTCCAAAAAGAAGCGTAGTCGCCCGGATAAAGGGTAACATGCTTTCTACTTACTTTGTCGGGACTTGAAAGGGCACTTTGAAGATCAGATATCGCGAACTCTCTTTTCTCCGGTTCTCCCGGCCTTTCGGAAATGATTTGTGCTACAATGTCCATTACACTATTCTTTCTGTTGTTGAGTAAATGTCTCCTTCATCTCCGTTTGAAGACGTTGGAGACTGGTTTTTATGAACAATCTCTTCAATTTGATCTGTTTCGAAATCTGTTCCTACCCACCCTTCAACGTCAAGCCACACTTGGCCGTTTTGTCCTTGGGGTTGGTTTGGAGTAGCGTCGCTAAAGTAAAATGTTCCCGCCGTTCGGGTTTCGGGCGTAAGCTGTTCGTCGATAAGCCAAACGTCTCCTTCTTCTCCGTCAAACTGCGTCGGCTCGTCGGTTGATAGGTATATGTCAAAAACAATATCTTCTTCTTCGACAAGCCATATGTCTCCTTCTTCTCCGTCGCTGGTTCGGGGCTTTCTTTCGTTTAATGTAGCAATTTCTGCAGACTCTACATTTTTTACGTGCCCGTTTTTAAAGAAAAGAGACTGGATGAACTCAGTTCCGGAGTTGTTTGAAGAACCCTTTGGAATAATTACTTCGTGTTCTATGGTAACTTCCCCATCGACATTTCTTGACGTAAGGTTTCGTCCAGCGTCAATTTGAATAATGGAATTTCTGTCAAACTCCACGTCGACCCCAATTCCAGTTGCCGTTCTTTCGGTTGAAATATTTACGTTTTGAAGCTCGCGAAACTCGAGGGTTTCGCCCAACTCAATTTCCGGAGTTGAAACTTGATTGTTTGTGGTAATTCCGATCTTCGTTCCCTTTTCATTTCTGTTTTCGAAGGCAGTTCGGAGCTTTTCTAAATCAGTTTCAAACGCCCATTCGCTTGCAAGGTTTTGATCTGCAATGTTTTCGATGTGCCCGGTAAAATTCGGAACTTCATATCTTTTCGCCGGATTAGCACTTTCAGAAAGGGGATGATCCCTGTCTCCAGAATTCAACGAGTCAAAAGGCTCGCCTTCGTGGGAAAAGTTTTCATCCCTATACGTCTTTGTTTCGTCGGTAAAGTAATCCACGACCGCTCCCGGAAGAATTGTAACGCTAATTCCTTCGCGAACCTCCACTGGAGTATCTTCGGTGTACGGGGTTTCGTCGAAGTCATACCACGTAGAGAAGTCGCCCGGATACAGCGTTACGTGGTCTCCGGGCTGGGCTTCGTTTTCCAACACGGACTTCAACTCTTTTTCTTCAAACCGAAGTTGAAGAGGAAGTCCGGGCCTTGCTATGGATATTTGACCTACTCTTGACATTTATTGGTTTTGGTTATCATCATTCGGATTTTCGTTTTTCAAACTTTTTAATGAAAGTTAAGTAATTGTGCCGCTATCACTAAGTGCTTGTACTGATCCGCTACCAGATGCACCGTCAAAATCCCTTGTTAATGTAATCGTAACAGTGTCTCCTCCGGTAGTATTAAAGTCGGTGATACTTGCACTCCCACTATCTACGTCAGAAGCAGTTAAAATGCCAGTTGCTCCGCTGCTAACATCTATGCTATAACTTTCTCCTTGATTAATAGTTCCGCTTGCTATAAAGTTTACAGTCCCAGTGTTTTTGCTTTCATCGATGGTATAGCTAGTTAAATTAAATGAGAAGCTTGGCGGATCAGTTAGTGTAAATTCATTTGAATTTGAGATTACAGTTTCTCCGGTGTCATCTTCTGTAACTTCTATTCCGACATCAAGAGTTACATCTGATCCACTACCGGAAGTATCAAATGAATATGTGAAATCTTGTGTTCCTCCACCTGAAGAAATCGTGGCATTGGATGGAGAAACGGAATTGTTATCAAGAACAGATAGGTTGGTAAATTCGGCGCTTGCGCTAACAGATGCACCTCCACTGCCATTATTTTCTATTGTACCTGTCGAAGAAAATCCACTTTGGCCTCTGTATATTGTACTTGGAAAACTTGGAGTAGCTGTAACGTTGAGATTCGGAGATACAAGACTTAGCTGCGCGCTATCGCTAACAGATTGATCTGAGTCTTCGGTCGATGTTACCGTTCCGCCAACGCTGCTTTGAGTTTGATCTGGCGCCGAACTATCAATGTCTGCCGAAACTGTGAATTCAGTTGAACCCCCCGCAGCTACGGTAGCACTACCACTCACGGGACTTATGCTTACGTTGCTCACGCCAATTCCGGAAGAAGTGCTTGTATTAACTGTTGAATCCATTCCTCCCGTGTTTTCTACGGTAAAGCTACCGCTGATACTTGTTCCAGCTTTTTGGGTTCCAAGAAATGATAGTGTGTTTGTTCCAAGAGACAAGACAGGAGCAACAACGTCATAATTGGCACTTGCGTTTTGAGAATCGCCCAATGGCCCGTTATCGGATAAGCTTACAGAAACAAATATAGTATCTCCATCATCTGCATCTGGTTCATTTGGGCTTGAACTTACGTTGAAGTCTTTTGAAGAACCCGAAGATATTGTTCCAGTTCCTGCATTATCTACACTCGCGCTTGCCAAAACGTCTCCTGTACTTGCTGAAGTACTCAAATCTGAAAGGTCATAAGCAATACTACCATTGTTGGCAAGAGTAACAGTGCCGCTGGTTGAACTGTCAATATTAGAATCAAGCAAGGAAAGTCCACTCGATATCGTCAAGTCATAGTTGTTTATACTAAAGCTGTCGCTACTGCTCACGGAACCGACATTTCCTTCAAGTGTTACAGAACTGCCATCAGCCGCAGCTGCGTTAACATCTGCAGATACCGTGTAGGTTTCGGTATTCCCTGCTCCTATTGAATTTGATCCACTAATACTGACATTTGAAACATCAAATCCTCCACTAGTAGCAGTTGCACTTAGTGACGGAGATGCAGATGTGTTTCCATTGTTTGTTACAGACATAGTGCCGCTGGCTTGGTTTCCGGCGTTGGTATTGCTTATTGTCAATCCGGAATCCAGTACAAGGTCGGTGAATGCCGACTCTCCGCTTCCACTTACCGTAACATTTGAAGGCGGGTTTGGTTCGTCCCCTGAAGAAATGTCAAACGTAATTGAGTCGTTTGTGTTATCGTTTGGGTTATACTCGACGTCTGCGGACGTTTGGCCGCCGGGAGTTATAGGTGTGCTAAATTGGCTTGTAAGTATGTTGATTTCTCCAGTATCTCCACTTACATTTGTTACGGTAAAGCTCGCGTCTCGGTTGGCAGTACTCGAGTTTGATACGGTAACTGCATCTGTTACGGTTTTGGTCGTTGAAGAGTTTACAACCGTTCCAAGATTATCTGTGGTAACGGATAGGTTTGATTCGGTTTCTCCGCTTCCGCTCAAGCCAACGCTAATTGTTTGCTGAACTTGACTAGCGTTGTCGTAAACTACTTCAGCAGTTCCGCTATCGTTTGCGTTAAACGTATTTGGGTTATATTCTACATCAAAGCTTTTGCTGGATCCCGGACTAATTGACCCGCTTATGCCATTTGGAATCGAAAACTCTGGATCAGAACCCGTGGAAAGAGACACCCCAAGGTTCGTTGCATCTACATTTGCGTTTGTGCCGTTTTCAACTGTTACCGAAACTGTGTTTCCGGCCGGATCTGTGGTTCCAAACGAAAGTGAAGTTGGAGTAACAGAAACATCAGTCGTTTCGGTGATTCCGTCTCCGCTTATGCTTTGAGAGTCAGATGCATCTCCGCTTACAAGTAAGGTGTCGGTGTCGTTATCTATTGTGCTTGGGTTATAGCTTACTGTTACCGTTGGGGGAGTCTCGCTTGGAGATATTGTTTGGTTTGAAAGGTTGCCACTTGTTATACTAAATTCAGTTCCGGTTTGAAGGCTCGTGCTTACGGTAATATCGACGTTTCCGGTGTTGTCGATTTCAAAGTCTTTTGTTCCTCCGTCGTTGCCGAAGTCCGTTCCGGAAACTGGATTAATTATAACGGTTTCATTTGCAAATCCATCTCCTTGAACCGTTACATCTACGTCTGAGGTATTTGGGTCGGAGTTTGAAACTGTGACCGTTTCGTTTGCCGTATCAGTTTCATTTACTGGATCATATTCTACGGTAAAGCTAGTCGTTTGTCCGGGGTCAAGGGTAGTGGTTCCGATTGTGCTTGTTTTTGTCAAAAACTGACTGCTAAACGAGCCCACCGAAAATCCGGAAAGCGTTTGGTTTCCGGTGTTTTCAATTACAAACTGCTTGGTTGTTGCAGTTCCCACGGTTCCGAAATCGTGACTGGTTGGAGAAACGGTAAATTCGTATTGCGCAACTGTTACATCTGCAAAAACTGGAATTTCAAGGACTCCCGAAGTTGATCCCGTATCAGAACTTCCTTCTTCCGGGGCGTCGTGGGAAAGTTCTATTGTCGCGTTATATGTGCCGCTGTTTTGAGTTGAAGAATCAAAGAAAAATTCAACGGTTCCGGTCAAACTCCCCCCTGCAGAAACTGTATCTCCACTTGCAATATCGTTACCGGAAGGAGCATTTGTTAAGTTCGTGTATGAACTGGACTCGGTTCCGGTAATACTTATCCCGGTAACGTTATACGAATTTTTCAGGTTCTCTTCTACAATCGTGTATTCTTTTGTTTCAGTTACAGTATTTCCCGGATCGACGGTAATTGACCCGAAGCTGATCGGCGTATTTGTGCTCGAACTGATATCTGCAGTTGCAGGTCTTATAACTTCTCCTTGAAGGATTACCGATGCAGAAGCTCCCGAAGGAACGCCTGTTCCGGAATAATTTGCCGTCAATTCGCCGTTTACCGTAAAGTCTGGGGCAGACCCTGTACCGGAAGCCGGAGCAAATTCAACCACCGCTTCTGATATGCTTCCCCCCGCCGGAACTGTCGTATCAAAGTTGGAGTATCCGCTATTCAATGAAAATGGCGCCGTTCCGTCGCCATTGTCTGAAACGGTGAAGCTGTCCACTGTCACGTCGTTGTTTCCTCCATCTTCAGAAATGTTTATCAAAACTGATTCGGTATTACCTACCTCTGCACTATAACTAACAGGAGTTGATCCGTCGCTGTCTTGCGTCAAAACAATGGATGCGGAAGCTAGTGCATCTGCAGTTAGCGTTATATTTACCGGGCTTTCTTCATATGTAGACGGCGCATATGCAGCGTCGTGGTCAAATGAAAGCGTGTTTGTATATGTGCTTCCGCCGTCTCCGGTAGTAGGTGCAAACCTAATTGTTGCAGAAACCGAATTCCCATTTGAAACGGTTACAGGTGCGCTTGCTCCGAAATTGCTTGTTATTGAGTATGGCCCTCCGGTTGAAGAAAGAGAACCAAGATTTGTAATATCAAAGTTTCTATTTCCAACCTCTTCACTTACCGTAACAGTAAGGTTCTTGGTATTGTTTTCTGTAACACTTCCAAAGTCAAGCGTTCCGTCGTTGCTTGATCCGGAAGCGTCGGGAGTTTGAACGTCAACGGTAGAATCGACAAGCCCCTCAACTTGAATTGTTTCTGACTCGTTGGAATTGTCCCACTCCACGGTAACTTGCTCTGTGGTTTCGTTGTCGCTTGTAGAAGTGGGGTCATAATTCATCGTTCCCACAAGCGGGGCGCCGCCGGGGTTAAGCTCGTTTTGCTGGTCAGAATTAAGATTGAGAATTCCGGAGTTTGATCCGGAAATTGAAACTGCTGTAGAAGCGGTGTTTTCCGAAAGGACAGAGACTTCAAAATCTCGTGAAGCTGATTGGCCCGGAATTCCAAAAACCGAAAAGTGTGGCCCCGCAGTTGTCGGATCAAATGAAGTTCCATCTGCGGTTTGAAAGTCAAGAGAGGTTATTTGAACGGTTCCTTCGAGGTCAATAACAACGGGATCGTTTCCAATCTCTGCGTTGTTAGCAATTTCATACTGCCCGGTTACGGTTTCTCCATCGGTTCCTCCGGTCGGAATAAACTCAACTTCAGCATTTACTTGTTCTTTAACCGGAGAAGCAAAGTTTTCGCCTAGCGTTTCCCCTACTATTGAATTTTCGATGTTAAACTCGTTACTTATAATAGAGTTGTTTGTTACGTCAAACGTTTCATCTCCGCTTGGGTTTGAAACAGTAACTGACTCAATTGAACGCTCTCCAGAAAGATTTCCTCCGACGATTGTATCTCCAAACGTCAAGCTTGTTACGTCTGTAACAATTTCAGATGGCTGCAACCCGGTTCCGGCAAGACTAATAGAAACGGGGCTCGTTTGTACGTTGTTTGCTTCGACTTCAATATTTGTATTTCTCTCGTTTTGAGCAGATGGGTTAAACTCTACATCAAAAAGAAGCTCATTTGTTTCGCTTACGTTAACCAAAGTTGAAGGGTCTCCATCTTGAACTTCTGGCGGGGCATTTAGTATTGTAAAGTCACTTGGGTTGTCTCCGCCCACAATTCGAAGCTCAGTTACTTGAAAGTCTCCCAAACTGTCTCCCGGAATCTTAAATGGAACTGTGGTCTTAACGTCTGGCCCGGAAGAATCCCGAACGAACGTTCCTCCGTCGCTTGTAACGCTGTCAAAGTTGAAAGATGTGTCTTCGATGACTCCGTTTCTTTGCGGGTCAAACTCGGCTTTAATCGATCCTCGGATATTTCCGGTAATTGTTCCGTTTAAGACCGTATCATCACGTATTCCGGATCCTTTATAATCGACGATGATGTTATAATCTTGAGGAGAATTTGTGTCTGGATCAAACCCCACGGTGAAAGAAACCGCTTCTCCTGCCGAAACGGTGGCGGTTCCTCCACTTGAAAGATCGCCCGGAAGATTTGAAATGCTCCATTTGCTTGTGTCTGTTCCGGCTGGCTGGTTGGGGTCTTCGGATATACTTGTTATTGTGGCGTCGTAATCTTGTCCGGTTTCTCTAATAAGAACCTCTGCCGTGTTTTCATTTCCATCAACGACTGCTTCAACAACGTTGTCTTCAAGTTGAAGTTCAGGAACAAGTTCTCCAGTTCCTTGAAGCCCAATTTCAAACGGATTTGTTCCGTTTGCAGCGTTGTGGGCAACTTCAAGATTTGCGACTTGCAATTCGTCTTCATTCGGTGAAAATTCGACTCTTATGTCTCTCGGATTATCTTTTGAAACCGAAAGTGGAAATGATCCAGAAGGAGTAATTACCGTAAAGTCGCCAGCATCTTGACCGAAAATTGTTACGTCGCTTTCAGCTACAGAATAAGACCCGGTGCCGGAAGTTTCAATTATTGTAAACGTCTTGGTTGACGTTTCTGCTTCTGTATCACTTGAAATAAACTTATCTCCAAAATCGGTAGGGTCTGTAACGGCAGAGGAAAGTGCCGCAGTTACATTCCTTGTCGTAAATGTTTCGACGTCTCCAAAAGAAGTTACTCCTCCAAATTCAGATACAATTCTGTATTCGTATTCTTGCCCAGATTCCAGATTGGTAACGTTAAAAGAAACTTCGGTTGGAACATTTGGAGATATAAACCCAACATTTTGCACATTTCGAAGATCTTCCGACGCCTTTCCGTACCGGAATTCTACAAATGGGTTTTCGCTGTTTCTACCAAAGCTTGTTACCTTTCCGTTTAACGTTGCAGAAGTTGATTGTCGGCTGCTTACAGGTTCGGTCTCGACTTGAAGATCTACGGTAACGAAGGTAAGGCCGTTTTCATCAAGAACAGTTCTTTCGTTTGCAGAATGGGAGCCTGCACGAAATTCGTATGCTTGATTCGGCTCTAAGTTGTCCAATATGGTTTCAAATGTGCCAACCGCCCGAAGTCCAGATGCCCGCTGCCGATTTGCAAATCCTTCTCCTTGTTTTGACCAATCGAAGAACGTCCGGACTCCAGTAGAAAACAAGTGAGCGTTTCCGGATCCGGATTTGGAAGTTCCTCCGACGATGTATTCGTTTTGGCCGTCCCAAGAAACTGACTTAAATGGGCGAGAAGCAGATTCAGAGGGGTCATCAAACGTCTTAAAGTTATCGAAAGAACCGTTTGACCCGTCGTATACGTAAAGCCTATCGTCGCTGCTTGCGTGCGCTAGATAATCGTTTTCATCCCAAGTTACGTCGCCTTGCGGTCCTTCAGTTGAATCGGTAATGGTTGCCGCCAAATTAAGCCCGTTTGAGTATACTTTAAGCTCTTGTTCGTCGACAACTGCAAGCCAATTGGAGACTCCATCGGTTCCAAGCTTGCTGAATTCAATTTTTGTGTTTCCGGTAAACTGATCTATTAGTTGAGCGTCGCCTGGGTTAAACGTGCTGTCGTATACGTAAACTTGCCCCTGATCTGTTCCAACTCCAAGAGATCCGTCGTCTTCTTTCCAAGAAACAGATGTAGCGGTTTCGGAAAGCGGGTTATTCAATTTTTGGTTAAACGCCCACGTCCCATCTTCTTGCTCCGTATACAAGTACACGTAAGCGCCTCCGGTGGAAGCGGCAATCGTCCCGTTTTGGCTATTAACGTCGACATCTGTGTACTCATTTCCTTCATCGGTCGTGAAGGTGTTTACAACATTTGAATTTTCTCCATATACGTACAAGCTATCAGAAGCGACGACAAGATTTTTGTTGTCGTAAAAATCAATCTCATTGACCGTTTCCGATGGCTCTTGAAGAGTTTGTACTACATCGACTTCGGTAACTGGAGATTCGGTTGTCCGCTCAAGGGCAAGACGGTTGTTGTAAACATAAACCGTATCGTCTCCTCCCCCAAGTGCAATAAGTTTTCGGTCTTCATCAACTGCTACAGCTTCAACAGTTATAGGTTCATCTAACGTTTGGTCAAAGAAAAACGTTTCGTCTGGCCCAAAGTCTTCGAAGTTTGAAAGCTGGCCTTCAAGAACTGTTGCATTTTGATTTTCGAAAGAGTTCACGGTTTCGACCACAAATGCAAATTCTTCCCAAATCAGTTTCCAACGGCCGTTTTTCTTAATGTAGACTTGCTCAGGCTGTACCCACTGGCCGTTTTGTTTGATATAGGGAGAATCGACGTTTTTCCACGTCCCGTCTTGTTTATAAAAGATCGGCATACGATTTTATTATTTGCGTTCAATCTTATGTATGAAGTTTTTTAAACAGTTGGATCGTCGTACACTTTTTTCCAAGTGCCCCCGTCATTGACGTAAACTTGCTTACATTCTTGCCACGTGCCTCCATTATTTACGTATATGTCGTCAGCATTTTTCCAAGTTCCTCCGTCATTTACTTGTACGTCATCAAGATCTACAGTTACAGTATCGCTTGCCGCGTCCGATGCATTTAAGGTGTCCGTAACCGTAACCGTTATGGTATAAGTTCCTGCACTTGAATAGGTATGTGTCACTCCAGATTCTGTATTTGTATCAGTAGTGCCATCTCCCCAATCGTAGTCGTACGAAAGCGGGTCGCCATCGGGATCTGAGGAGCCGCTTGCGTCGGCGGTCACATCCAAATCATCGTCGGAATTTGTAACAATGAGACTGGCATTCGGTGGACTATTTGACTTCGAAAGTTCAATACTATCGAACCAAACGTCTAAAAACTGTCCACCGTCATCATCATATTTAGGCTGACTAGTTAAAGTTAAACTCCGTATTGGTCCAGAGTTTATGTTGTCGGCTGTCACGCTTCGAAAAGTTTGGGTTTGCTGATCCTCGAACTCCGCAGTAAAAGTGCCATCGCCATTTAAAGCAACCTTAACTCTAACCCACCTGTTATATCCATCACCAGGATAAAGTTCTGAAATTTCGCCGGGACTTTCATAATCCCACTGTGGATTATCGGAACCGACTCCAAAAATTCTATCACCAAATGCATTTTCTGCTCTAAGAAGAAAAGCAAAATTATTTGAGGTTTCTCGGAAGTAAAACTCAAGGGTGTCGTAGTCTTCCGAAAAATTTAGCCTCTGAAAAGGACCTTGGTATCTATTAATTCCAGTTCCACTTATTGAATCTATACGACCAGAATTCGTCCCTTCAAAAGCATAAGTTGAATCAACGGTATAGTCCGGACTAGAATTAAGTGTTACCCAATCATTCCAGTCTTTAGTCTCAAATCCGTGAAAAAATGCCATAATTCTTTCAGTTTAGTAGACAAACTACACTCGAAGTGGTTCAAGAGCATTAGCAATTTTTTCTGTCGAAAGTAATGTTGTCTCAGACATACCCGCTTCAGAAAGTAAACCTTCAGCTTCTGTTTGTGTAAGCGAGCCTTGGTGATACGTATACGACACGATGCCTCGAAGCGCCTGTTTGATTTCACCAATTGTGGGCGATGACGCGCCGTTGTGAAGATAGTCGGCATCCGTGAGGTTGTCATCCGTGATCCGATTGATAATCATTTGTTTATCGCGTTGAAACGACGATAGCGCTCTACTCATGGAATTAACCAAGCTCTCGCTTAAATCCGAAGCGCGAGAAAGATTCTGCTCAAAGTTTTGTAGTCGCTTATTTTCTTGTGTAGAAGGCATAAATTTGTTTTTTTATTAGCTATTCAATATTATATATCATTTACACTACAAACCAAACGTCTCCATCTTGACCTCCAGATGGGCTGCTTGTAGATATTGTGTGATCTATGTTATCAACTCTTCCAAGTCCAACGTCGTTTGCACTTACGGCTGATCGGGCTTCCGAGTCGTTGTATCGGCTGTGGTGCGCATTGTTGTCTCCTATATGATTCCCAAGCCAAGTGCTGTCTTCGCGAATGTAATAATCTTGTGCCTCAATTTGTCCATTTACGTCAAGCTGGTAACTAGGTGAAGTTGTGTTGATTCCAACATTACCGCCAGGGTTAACCGTTACGTGTGTATCATTAGTGTTTTGATTTCGAATTTGAAATGCGTAATCTCCTGCAAAACCAACGTTCCAAATAGTGCTATTTCCATCGCTGGTATTGAACCGAATTTGTGGATATGATTCACCTCCAACTTCAATTCTTTCATCTGGATTGCCTACTCCAACTCCAACACTTCCATCGGAATTATCGATATAAAGATACCCCGTATTTCCAAGAAGCTCGCCGCTTCCGTCGCTGTATTGAACAGCGCCAGCATTTCCAGCGGCTGAACTGAACGCATTTGAGTCGATGTTAACTGTTACTTGGTTTGAACCGTCGTCTACGACATTAATACCGGAACCAAAGTTTAATCCGTAAGCCGTTGTGACGTTCGATCCGCTACTATCAATATCCAGACGAACATTAAAGCTTCCGGAAGAAAAAGAAAGTCCTTCACCTGCGGAAAGTGTTTTTGTGCTTATTGTTTCGACGTGACCACGATTATCCGACGAAAGAGATTGAATTACCGTTTCTCCTGAGTTAGTAGAGCTTGCTGATCCAGTGTCTGCGTGCTTAACAGTGACTTGATTTCCTCCATCATCGGTCACGTTTATGTCTGTGGAGAAATTGAAAGCATAAACTGAAGTAACATTTGAACCGTCTTCGTCAATGTCAAGCCGAGTGTTAAACGTAGTGCCGCTTAAAGAAAGCCCGTCTCCTGCTGAAAATGTAGCTTCCGAAATGATTTCTACGTGTCCACGTTCGTCGGACGTAAGACTTTGAAGAACAGTTGTTCCAGAATTAGTAGAATCTGCCGCTCCTGTGTCGGCATGATTTATTGTAAAGGTGTTAGCCGAATCATCGTAAGTAGTGGTGATATCAGTCCCCCCCGAAACGGTGTTTCCTATCGCGTCTTGAGCTTCTTCGTCGGTATACTTTTCAGCAGCAATGTCAGAAAAAGAAATGTCAGCCAACTCTACTCCATCCAAGGTATCGGCGTTAAGTCCAGAACTGTCTCCTTGATTTAATCCGATTGTAACTTGACCAGAACCGTCGTCAATTAACTTAAATGCGGAGGTGTAGTTTAAAGCGTAAGCAGACGTTACGTTTGAGCCAGCTTGATCAATCGGAAGCCTTACATCAAGTTTTTGATCCGAAGACCTATAAGAAAGTCCTTCACCAGAAAGCTGAAAAGACGGAACAAACATCCGGCGCCAAACGCCTTCATTTGCTTCCCCGTTTTGATATCCGGAGACATTGGACTCGATAATTGTCTCACCATTGGCATTTGACGGGTTTCCATTCGGATCCCACCAGTAAAGATTTGAAAAGCCGTCATTTGTAACACTTTTACCCTCTGTCCGGATAACTGCTTCCGGACGGGGTTTAGTGTTTTTTAATTCGCTTACATTTGCAACTCTCTGCCCTTCTTCTGGAACCTGTGTTCTTGGCATGTGAATTTAATTTGAATTGACGTTCACCCTTATATATTTTTCGAAAAATAAAAAGGGGCAACTTAAGTTGCCCCTTTTGGGTTCTCAATAAATATCTTCAGCTTATACTGAAAGCACGTAATTTAACACGATGTTGTTTGTCCCACTTGGAGGAGCAGTGTCGTAGAACACCGTGATGTTAGTATCGTCGGCTGTGGAGTGGGAGTGTCCGGAACCGTCGTCGGTTGTAGATTCAATAGACCAGCTTCTTGGCGCAGAAGAAAGCCCGTGCGGAATTTGAAATTGAGTTTTAATTCCGTCTCCGCTAAAGGTTTGATTTCCAAATCGCGCATCTGACTGGATAGTTACGGCGTTTGTGCCATCGTCCAAAACGGTAATGCCGTCGGTAAAGTTCATGCTCTCAGTAACCGACTTCACTACTGCTCCGCCCTCCGAAACAGAAAGTTGCGTGTCCACCGAAGCGACAGTAGCCGTGCCGTCTCCTCCGGTTGCATTTGTAACGTTCAAGTTATCTCCAAAAACCAAATTATCTACCGGATCTTCGATATCTGTTGTTCCGTCATCTACATCAATTCCCTTGATGAAAGCCGAAGTAGAGTTGTCGTATTTGCTTAGGTCATCGTCAACGACGTAATCAACTTCATTATTTGCGTCGTCGTATGTTACATTTATAAGGGTTTGAGTTCCGGCCAAGACTCCATTAAATACGGCATCTTGAATTTCGTTATTTGGAGCAGAAATCGTAACCTGCCCATTTCCGTCGTTAACAGCGTTCAAGTTGCTGGAAAGGTTTATGCTGTTTGTGTTTGAGTTAACCGTGCTTCCGCCCTCCGTTACTTCCAAGGATGTAGAAGCGGCCGTGTCAACGTCAACTGTTACCCGTGTGTCCCCAGAACCAGTGTCGTCAGTTACGTTAAGGCTTGATCCAAAATTAATTCCTGTAACGGGGTTGGTCGTGGCAAGATCACTTCCTCCATCTGACACTCCAATATCAATTTGCAAGCTTCCAGAACCGTTATCAACAATTCCGGTTGACGTATTTACTTGAAGGTCATTGCTTCCGTTGTCGGAAAGAAAAGTTCCCGCAAAATCGGAAACGACGGTGGAAAATGTATTCCCGCTTTTATTCAATCCATCTCCTGCCAAAATTTCTCCGCTCGAAGAAAATTGGGTAAATGTAATCAGGTCATTTCCAAGATCAATCGGATCGTTCGTCGATACGATATAAGAAATTCCGGCGTTATTATTTCCTTTTTCGACAAAGGTAAACGAGCCGGAAACTACGTTGTCGCTTTCGTTAAAGTCTTCGGCACGTGTCCAAGTAGTCGGATCTGCCGCCGTAGAAGCAACGTATATACCGTTTTCGGTTGCATCCCCCTGAGATTGAAGAAGTATTCGGTCTCCGTCTTGCAACGTATATCCGTCAATAGGATTAGGATCCGACGAAGAAGTAAGGTCGATTCCTGAAGTATCAGTTACGTCGACAGAGTCTTTTACTTCAATTCCTTGCGCAACGCCGTCAACGTATTCCTTTGTTACTGCATCTGTAGCCCCCGATGGCGTCGGAAGATCGCTGAGGCTACTAGAGTTCATGCTGATTCCATTACTAATTTGAAGCGTGTCGGTGTTGTTTTCAACAGCCGAAATAGCACGGGAATCAGTAAAGTAAAGCCGATCTGAAGCGGCGGGTGCGTCGGATTCGCTTCCTGCTTCCGAAAGATCCGCTGTCGTAGCACCAGCAAACGGAAGCTGCATTCTTCTCCAAATTCCTTCTTCCGCTCCTCCTGCGGCGTATTTAGCAATTGTTGAGGCTACAGTTTTTACCCCGTCGGCAGTGGTAGCATCTCCGGTGGGGTCCCAACGAAATATATTTCCTGCACCGTCAGAGTCTGAGTCGACGTGAACCGTTCTATTTTCGGTCGGCCGGATGCTATTAGCAAGCGTGGTCAGGTCATTGACTCTTTGCTGCTCTTCCGGAACTATTGTTCTTGGCATAAAAGTTTTGTTTTTGTTTAAATTAAGTCAATAATAACCAGTTGCTGTTTTATATATTAATTAAAATTTAGTAACCAACCAGTTGACTTTTATATTGTCCGTTCCCTCTGGAGGGGGGGTATCGTAAATTACGTAAAGGTTTATGTCGTCAGCTTGAACATGGCTAAAACTGCTTGCGTCATCTGTTACAGGGGTCAATATCCAAGAATTTGGTTTTTCTTCTAGCCCATGAGGAATGATAAATTGCTTTCTAACTGCATTTCCACTAAATGTTGCAGTTCTTGCTGGGCGAGATTCATTGACCCGAGTATCTACCCTTGAATCTGTATAATATAGGTTATTATTTCCTTCTGATATACTATCGGTTGTAACGCTTTCAAATGAAGAATTTACAGATATTGTTTCTCCAAAAGAACTTGCGGTTAAGCCGTTTGAAAAATTTATGGCAGAAATTCCGGACCGGACGAGTTCTCCGTTGTCTTGTATGTCTATATTGTTGCTTGCTATTACTTCATCAAGCGTCTTCTCTGTGTATATATATGCTCGAATTTTTCCTCTGTTTCTGGAAGCTAATTCGTCAATTTGTTTTTCTGAAGTCAAAATGCAAGCTACCGGATCAACGATCCAATTTTCCAATGACCCGGATGGAATCTGGTTTCCAAATTCGTCTCTCAAGTCGTATACGTATCCTCCGGTGTGGTCAGGTTTTGCTTTTTGTTTTGGATTGTTTCTCTTATCAACGATTTGAGTATGAAGCCTTACATTATCTCCTTGAACCCCTGTCCCCAAGTTTCCGTCATAAGAAGAAGGAAATTGCAAATTGTATGAAAGGCCGTTCGAAGCCACAATTTTTTTCAAATCAAGCTCGACGTATTCTACAATTCCTTTATTAACACCTTCTTGTGGATCGCTTGGAATAGGTTTTCCGAGTATTTCATCGATGTTAATCGATATTTGAGAAGGAATCTTTTCTGAAAATGCCGGAATGTCGTTCGAGGTGTTCGCCTTTCCGACGAGCTTTTTAAATGGTAGTGTAACTTTTGTTTCGTCTGATGGTTTAGACATGGTAATAACTTTTTTTAGAGTCCCCAAGATAGTTCGATTTTTGTTATTTCTCCTCTCCAACCTCCCGGAGCTTTTATCTTATAGTATAGCTTATTGAATCCTTTTGCAGTAGATCTTGTTCCTATCGAAAGGCCGATTTGAGAATTTGGGCCGATTGTTTTGCTTGGATTTTCTGCATTTGTTTCTCGGTGAGCCCCATCTTCATCTTCATATTCTCCGATACAAAACGGCTTGTTAACGTCAAGCCATCCTGTTTGAGTCGGAACTTTTATTTCGATTGCGGTTTGATTTGAGCCAAAAGAGATGTTTTCTTTAGATACAATTTTGCCTTCCCCCCGCACTTTCAAAACAAAGTTTGATACTGCTTTTGGGTTTGAAAATATTCCGTAGTACGTCCTTTCTCCGCTAACTCCACTTGAATAGTCTGGATTGTTTGGCCCGTCTTCTATTTGAGAGTAGTTAATGTAAGGATACGCAATTTTGCCATTAAACACTTGAAGCTGGTCTCCGTAAACGTTTCCATCTTTTATGCTTTGAGAAGAGTCATATGTTCCGGTTTCCAAGTTTGAATCAAAGTTTGAATTCGGATCCGCCCTATAACGCTCTTCGTCAAAGTAATGGACCAACTTTTCGTTTTTTCGTTCGGTTTTATCAATCAAAAGTTCAAATTCTGAATCAAGATTTGAACTCACTTCTCCTTCAAACGGGTCGTCAATAACCGTTTTTGCTTCAACTGGAAACCCAATAATTCGGTCAGGGCTTACCGACAGGCTTTTTTGAATGTTCAATTGCTCTTCTTCTTGAAGCGGAGGAATTTCTTCATTTTCAATTTCTACATTTTCAAGGTCTCTGTAACTAATCGCTTCTCCATCGCTGTAAACGTTTTGGTAAATATTTTGTCCAATTATTTCATAATCAACCGTTGCCTTTTTGTTATATGTTATTCCGGAAAGCTTTTTCGTGCCAGACAAAGATAGATTGGTAAATTCTGCAGTTACCGATGGGGTCAAGCTATCGTCTTCTAAAAAGTAACGCAAAGTTTGGCTTTTTCCTATAACATTTCCGCTTAAATTCTCATGAACTAAGGTTATTTTGTTAAGTCCATAAGTCAAATCTTGTTTGTCAACCTTCCAAGATCCTGTTCTTTGAGTTTTTTCTTCAAATTCTTGTCCCGTTTTAAACTTTAAAGGAACTGTTGAAGAAACCGAAACAAAAGAACCGCCATCACTTGTTTTTGTGATAGTTGATGGATTTGATTCAAGATTAACAGTAACCAAGTTCGAATTGTTGACGATAAGTTTTAAAACGCCCACAAATCCGGGCGAAAACCCGTTTTTTATAACCGATGAAGACTCTTCAACCTGTGGATTGATCACCCCATCTACCGAAGAAACAACTCCACCTTTTTCAGTTTCAGTGTCGTTTTTAAATAACCCGTTTTTTTCTTTCCCCTCGACTGGCGAAGATAAAACTACTTTTTCGCCTATGGTTCCGCTTATTTTTGAAAGCCTTTCACCAATTGGGAAAAGATTTTCTACATCCGAAATTTTAAATTTTTCTGTACCGGGAAGCCTGACCGTCACGGATTCGCTTTGAGAATTTACTACCGATATGTTTTGCCCGAAGTTTATTTCGGAAACAGAATCTAAGACAGTTGATTGGTTATCTTTTACTTTTATTCCGGCGATGTCTGAGTTTATATCTTCAAAACCAACTGATTTTACGTGTCCATTATCGTCAAATTCAATTATGTTCAAAAAAGAATCTTCGTTTAAATCGTCAGTTGCATTGTTTATTTTTTCGTGAGTTACAGTTACCTTTCCAAAGTTTTTTTCTACGCTAATACCGTCGCCAGCAATGACTTCTTCAACGGGAAACTGGCTGCTTTCGAAGATAATGTCATCTTTAAAACGGACCGGAGAGTTGTATACAATTTCACCATTTTCAAATCCCGCTTTGCCGAAAGAATTTAAATCAACGACATTTTCATTTTCGCTTGCAGGCAACAAGCTTTCCGAATCTATAACAGACCCTCCCGGCAGAATCGTGATAAATACGTCTTTAAGGTCAAAAGAAGTTTTGTATTCGTAAGTGCCGGGATGAACTGTGATGTGAGCTTTTGGACTCGTTCCGGCGTAATTAGAGTTTTGTATATCTTTTGCAGCGAGAACTATTTCTTTTGCACGATAAACAGCTTCGGAAAGCTTTCGAAATCTTTCTGTGCTTTTTGGTTGACCTATGGTGGAATCAACCACGCTTTGCCAAGCAACCGTTATGGGAGCAACACTATTATTACTCATATTAATTGATATATCTTGTTATTTCAATAGAAACGGAAAGATTTTGAGCATTGGCAGACGTTTCGGTTATTTCGACTCCTATTTCGTCTCCATCTTTTAAAGGGAGTTCCATTTCTGAGTTTCCACGAGGAGAAATTTTAATTGGTTCTCCTTTTTTGCTTCTATTGTGAAGAAGCACTACTTTAGCTATTCCTTCAGAAAGTTTTGCCCGAACTTTGGTTACAAACTTTTTTTCACCCTCTCCAACCGAAATAAAAGCCGGAAGTATTTCCTTATTGTTTCCTGCCGTTTTAGTTACTTCGTTTGATACCCAAAAATTGTGTGTCGTTTTGATAGGTCGTGCATACTTATTTTGCTTTCCTTGCTCGATGTCATCGGTAGTGAGGTCTTGTTTAAAACTTGTGAGTTTGTCTCCACGAAGCGCAAATGGGCGAGACTTTCCTTCACAAGCAACTTCCCACCGCCCGGACGATTCCCTATAAACAAGAAAAACGCTGCTCTCTTCGCCTCTATTTACCTCAATTCCGCTATAAGGAACCTTTGTGTTTTCAAGGTTGTCATTTAGCTCAATCAAGTTGTCTCCGGTCGTTATGACGTTTTGCCAAACTTCAATTCGTTTACCAAGGCGCTGGATGTCTCCGTGAACATTAAGATTCCCGAAAACTTCTGCCGTGTCATTTTTGATAGAAGCAAATTTTTCATCTTCCACCGAAATGTTTACTTCTCCGTTTTTTACAGTTACCGAACCGCCCTCCCCGTCAGATATTTTGTGGGGAGTCGTAAGACGGTTTCCAACTTCTATCGCTTTTTTGATTTGATCAGTTTTCTCATTTATACGGTTGACCTTCAGCCCTTGTTGTTTTGAATTTTTATAATTGAATTTTGGTGGCATACTGTTTATTTTTTAGTCAAATAGTTTTTTAAGGAACTTCCCGTATTTTTTTTGAGAGACTTGAAGTTGGATAAAGTTTGCCGTATAATGAGCTACCGTTTGCCGAAACTGTTTTTTAAATCCGCTTTCAATCGTAAAGTTGATTGCATCTATCGTTTCTTGTGAAAACTTGCCATTGGCAGAAACTCGGACTCTCATAAGATCTCGAACTGCCCTCTGGCAAAACACATGAACTTGCTCGTTGCTTTGCAAAATTATCGACGATTGAAATATTTTTCTCGAAGTTTTCGGGTCTTTCAACTTTTCATAACCCCTAATCCAATAAGTTTTGATTTCTTTTTCGTCAAATTCATTTTTGCAAATTTTTAAATTTTGATTCATTTACTTTGGAACAATTTCACTTGGACTCAAATTATGAACCGTTTGTTCAGAACCGTCAATTTCGACGCTATAACGAGCAAACTGGCTTCCTGTTTTGAAAGGAGTTCGAGCCATAACTTCTCCAGACTTTCCGTTAATCTCTTTTTGGTTTGGAGTCAAATGTCCCCTGCTTTGTTCATCAAATTGGATTTTTACTTTATCTCCAACTGAAGGCGCGTTCGCTCCATCTTTTATCCGGTCTAAGATTGCTTCATCCGGAGCTTTGCTTTTTCCGGCTTCAGTCCACTCCATAAGCTTTTTCGATTTATCGATAAGCTGATTGAAAGTCTCGCGTTTCATAAATGTTTTGATTTTTTCTATCTTTAAATATAAATACAAAAGAAAAGCCCGCTTCCTTTGCAGAAAGCGGGCAAGGGCCAATTCGTAAATATTTTTTTATATGAGTACAGTCAAGTCTTCAAGCTTTTTTAAAAACTCTTCGGGAGTAAGCTCTTCGCCTTGATCTGTCCGAATCTCTACCTCTTTTAGCAAGTCTGGAAAGCGGTCTGCAAAGTCTTCGAAAAGGTGAAAACCTTGACTCGGGTAAAACGTTCCGAAAGACTCTTCGCCAAGCTCATACTCTTCTGTATGAAGATTTGTGTTTTCGCTTTCGACAAGTCTTTCGGGGATCTTTATGTAGTAAGTCATTTTTCTTTTTTGTTAAAAACGATTTTAGCTTCTCCGTCTTCGATTTCATAATCTATATCATACACTTCTCCAATCTTTTTACCCCCAACAGAATTCTTTTCTTGGTTTGGAAATTTTTGGGAAGTGAAGAGATTGTTATATAGATTTCTTATAAAATCAAGCATTTTCTATTGCATCAAGCTGCTTTTTAGTTCTTGTCCTTTGAATGTTATTAGAGTTGATCGGAAAGAAAATTGTGTCTTCATTCCAAAGCCAGGTGTTTAATTCGGAGATTTCCGAAACCTGCGAAATTGTAATGAAATGGGAGTGCCGAAACCCCTGTTCAAACTCTGACTCTTTCCATTCTTGGCCTTCATCTTCTACCAACGGAGTTCCTCCTTGCTCTTCTTCATTTTCAATCATGATTTTTTGAGGAACTTCTTTTGAAGGCATCCGGCAAAGCATACTTTTTGCGTGTGGGTTTTTTCGGTAATGTTGAATTGCTGACCGGATGTTTCTGTAAGTGCGGTTGGGGTATTCCAAAGAAAGCATAACGAATTCGTCGTCTCCCTCCATCGTCATTCTGTTTCCAACCTCTGCTAGAACGTCTCTATAAGACCCTTCATTTTCTTTAATATTTTCACTTACTGGCATTCCCTTGACTCGCATATCTTTTACATAGTCAAGTGCCCAGCCTTGATCGGTAGAAACGATTACTCGCCTGTGAAACTTTTTTGCAATGCTGTCTAAAGTGTGCTCTAAAAGCCTCTCGTTTGCGCCATCAAAAGGCTCCATATAATCTAAGCAAGGTAGAATATAATATAC